>Ga0315284_10000043_pt1 | contig 173542 bp, 126 predicted proteins | sample YL17G09_16_MG_FD_203696 | JGI IMG/M metagenome (GOLD analysis project Ga0315284, IMG submission 203696) | Sediment microbial communities from Yellowstone Lake, YNP, Wyoming, USA - YL17G09_16 | ecosystem: Environmental > Aquatic > Freshwater > Lake > Sediment | place: USA: Wyoming | collected... | reverse complement strand
GAGCATCCATATCAAAAAGAAGTACTCAAATGGCTTGGTACGTTTACAGGTATTCCAGCGAGTAGAATCAGAATAGGAATCGACAATTGTTCCGTGCCGGCATATAACCTTACATTACAGCAGATGGCTCTTGTATATGCACGTATGAGTGCACCGGAGAAATTCGATTCCATTGCCAATCCATATAATCTTGACTTCAAGAAAGCGTCGGAAGTGATTAAAGGGATGATCGATGATTTCTGGGCGAATCCCGATATGATAGGTGGAACAAATAGATTATGTACTTACCTTAATAAAGTTGGGAAGGGTGTTTTCTGGAGCAAAGCGGGGGCGGAGGGTATGCAGCTTGTCGGATTCGTGGATCATGGCATCGGCATGGCGTTAAAAATAGTTGATGGCGACCGTGGAACACGCGCCAAGCCGACAGCGACAATAGAAGCTCTCAGGCAGCTTGGATTTTTGAGTGATGCGGATATCAAAAAAGCAGGCAATCTATATATGCCTGAGATACCGAACCTGAGGGGATTTGATGCGCAGATAATTATGCCACGATTGAAATTTAAAAAGACAACAGCGTGGCTGCATCGTTTTTCATAAGATTAATAAAAATTAAAAAATGATGATCTCCCGACGACTTGTAGTAGGTAGAATGTTTTAATTGCATCGAGTATCAAGAGCGAGGATTTGAACAAGTATTTCAGCGACTACCTCGTAAAGCTCAACAGGGATTTCAGTACCGAGAGGGATTGTTGTCAGTAATTCCGCGAGAGGAGGGTTTTCCACGATTGGAATTCCACTTTCTCGCGCTTTATCGATAATCAGGGCGGCGATCAGTCCTTTTCCAGTCGCTGTTATCTTTGGAGCCGAGTCTTTATCAGGTTCATATTTTAAAGCAGCAGCACGCTTGTTTTTGTCATCATGGTTTGTCACAGAATTAAATATCGTCAGGATTTGAAAATTGTTTCTCCCGCGTTATTATATTTATTGGACTTAATGATTTTTTAGGTTAAAATTGGATGTCCAGGGATATTTCGAAAGTAGAGACCACATTATGCTTCTTATAGGAATGGATGGACAAAGCCTTATGGGCGACGGAATGACCGGACTTGGACGGTACACTCAGTCTTTGATCGATGCTTTCAAAGAATGGGAGGGGGAAGTCCGAGTAAAGCTTTATACGCCCAAAGGCAATGCCGCAAAAAATGGTTTCAGATCATCGCTGCAACGTCTCATGTGGGAACAGATTCAACTTCCTCAGATGGCTATGCGTGATGAGCTTGACTTATTCCACCAGCCATGTTTCAGCCTTCCAGCGTTACTGAAACTCCCGCGTGTGTTAACCATACACGATGTGATAATAACGAAGCGACCTCTTCTCATGAAAGGTTTCAGTCGTTATTATTTTGGAAAGATAATCCCATGGAGCGCCAAATACGCATCGCATGTCATCACCAACAGCGAAGCTACCAAGCGTGATGTAATCAAGTACACAGGTATCCCATCGCATAAAATAACAGCGTTGTTGCTTGCACCGACGTTGAGCAGGGATGAAATTATCCCAATCGAGATTGCGAACAAGCTTCATATGAAATACAAGATGCACTGGGAATATATTCTATATGTGGGTTCATTCGAACCGAGAAAGAATATTGACGTTTTGATAACGCAGTTCAAGAGGATTCAGGATGAGTATCCGGAAATCCGCCTTTTATGTGTTGGTGGACAAACCCCGTTTCGAGACAGGCTTGAAGCCAGGATTAAAAGTATTGGCATGAAAGACAAGGTTATTTTTACTGGCTATCTGGAAAAGAAGCAGTTGACAATTGCATATCGGGATTCGCTGATGGTGGTTTTGCCGAGTATCGATGAGGGTTTCGGTTTGCCAATAGTTGAAGCAATGGAGATTGGCAAGCCGGTGGTAGCGTCAAAGATACCAGCGCACATAGAGAGCGCCGGTGGAGCAGCTGTGTTGTTCGATTTAATGGCGGAAAGGCAGCTGGGCGATGCCATGTTGAAAATAATCTCCGATAAGGTTTATCGCGATGAACTTATAGAGAAGGGCACACAGAGAGTGAAACAGTTAAGCTGGAGTGTACATGCGAGGAAAACAATCGAGATATATTATAAGATTGTTAAGGAGACACGCGAAAAGAGGGGCATGGAGAAGAAGAAAAAAGGATACGGGTAATTATCCACAATGCGTTTTGAAATTGTGCAGGTTTACTCAGGCTTGTCTACTCAAATTCCCCAAAACTGTTATATATGGATTGGTGTTTAATTTCGTTCAAGACTATGCAACCTTATCCTGAAAACCTATACATATTTACATAGGTTTTCCAAAAGGGGATGTGAAATTGTGGATAGAATGTGGAAAAAAGCAGGCACTATTTTTATTATAAACATGGGGACAGTCCACACACACTTAGTTTGTTTGTCTGTTCTACAAGTCGCATTTTATCTATAGTCTATGTTCGTTAGATTTACTTATTCGGGACAGTCCCCATTTCTATTAATACTCGCGCCTTACTGTGTATTTCACTTTGACTTCGCCATCCTTGGGGACATTCACAGGAAACTCAAATGTGCTCGCATCCTTCTTATTGGAGTCGTGTGTTGATGAGATAATCGTCCAATCGCCCCATGCGTGATCGACGACTGTTATCTGCACGGCTTCGGTCTTGTGATTTCTGAGAATGATTTCGACATCATATTCCCAGATTCTATCTGATATTTTACGACGATTTTTCAGGATTCTCTCGCCGACGAGGTCGAATGCTTCACCGAGAAACAATCTCAAATCCTCATCTTTTGGAGTGTGATCGATTGTGTCCTCGCCAATTAATTGGAGAGAACCATCGGTATCGGCTTTATAGACACGGACAGTGCCCTTTGGAAGCGGTATTCCAAGATTGTTCTCCTTCGAATTCCGGAATTGAATTTTCACCTGGATTTTTCCTTTTTGGGTGTCGCCGCCATACCAGTAATCACCCTCCGGTTCGAATATGAAAAGCTTTTTCGCGGGTACATTGGTAGCTTCGAGAAGTGCAATTTGTTTCTGCTGATTGTTTTTGAGGGTGGCGGGTCGCTGAAGTGTATAAAGGTGATATTCAAAAAATGATTTCTCCTCAAATCCGGGTGCGGCTGCGGCTTTCGCCATTCTTCCATCTGCCATCCCAAGAGTTTCATATTCCATTTCCCTTTTCGGTTGGACTCGATGAATATCGCCTGCGACAAGTTTAAGGTTCGCGTTGTTATATGTCGCTCCCGACGTGTTATTTATAGTAACCCAGCCATTGAGATCGAGCGCGTTATCTTTGTCATTGACGACGGTTACATAATTGGCATTCCAGTTAAGACCGCTTGTCAGGTAACTCATCTCGACCTTGTGTTTCGGTTCACCTGCGGTATCGAGAAGCCATACGAGAGTCGGACGAGTAATCAAGCCTTCCGGGAGCGATGGCAAAATAATCTCCGTGAGATTTTTCATTTGAATCTCATTCCCCATCTTGATTATGTAGCTTCCCTGAGAACCGAAAACATCCTTCATCATACTGAACTCCGCGCCATATTCAGGAGGGGGCGGCATGCTTTCAGATGCAGATAACAGGATTCCTCTTTTGATATCATAGCTTTTCGTTTCCTGATTGAATTCCTTGAATCCTATTTCTTTCCCGATGTATTTTTCGAGGAGCTTGGATTTGCTTACCAGGTCGAATTCATAGTTCTGCTCCCAGATCGAGATGCCACCAGGGTTCGTGAGCGAAGCGAAATGGACACTCGTGGGGTCCATGCCGCTCGCGACATCCATGAACTTAAGCTCGACCATACCGCCGGGGAATACGATGTCGCGGACATCGCGCACGAGTCCGCTTCCGGAGTTATATACGGTTATCGCCATCGCGCTCTGGTCGTCGGATGTTGTCTCCAATATTTTCGCCGCGGAGGCGGCATCAGCATTTGGGCCTCCCATGAATAAGGCGAATATCGGAATTACGAATAATGCAGGTAGGATTGTTCTTTTCATGTTTGCCTCCATGAATTGATTATAAAAATTCTAATCCATATGTATTTTAAATCAGTTTAGCATACTGCAAAAATGCATTCATTAATTTTTTCCTTTGAACACACTCATATTGAACGCGCGATAGCATGAAAAGTTCAATCCTTTGTACGGAACATGATAAAATGTGAGGCTCAGGATTTGTATGGCAGGAAACGAGGAAAAAATACAGCTCACGGATGCACAGAAAAGAGCGATTTCGGTTGACCCTCCGACCGACCGTATCGTGATAGCCATGGCTGGGAGCGGGAAGACAACAGTACTTGCCGAATATTATTTCGCCCTGATGACCATGAAAAACGGATATGACCCATCCGAAATTGTCGCTATAACTTTCACGGAAAAAGCAGCGCGAGAAATGAGGATGAAACTCATCAGGAAATTCATGAAGGAGGGAAAGGATAATCAAGCGCGTGAGCTGTATTCCGCGCCTATTTCAACGATTCATTCGTTTTGCTCGAATATTGTCAAGGAGAACGCGCTGGTTCTGGATCTCGACCCGGACTGGCAGGTGCTCGATGAAACACAATCATCGATTCTGATGGAGCAATGTTTAAGAGACTCAATGAGGAAATTGAAAGTTGAGCGAAGCGATATCTACGAGGTGTTAATGAGGAGAATCAAGTGGGGAAGCGATCCATACGCGACATTCAACGATTTTTTCATGGATTTCAGAAGCAGGGGTTTCAGTGTTGAGGATTTGACTCCCGGACCATCCATTAAAGCGGTATTTGATGAATCCATGAATAATTTTCGGGATTCGATTACTGATTTTATCGATGCCCTCGATGAGAAAAGAGCAAATAAAAAACCGTCGGGACCCGCGCTAAGGAAAAAAATACTCTTAGAGGAACTTTCAAACAGGATTAAGCAGATTGCATTTGAAAATTGTTCTCTTGAACTGGCTTCAGAGATAGACATCTTCTGGAGGGACAGGAAGCTCTGGTCAAAAGTTGCGGACTCTTTGACTGATTATCTTGATGATTTGAAAAAAGCAAAGGATGATTTTATCCAAAAAGTAGTTTATATCATGGGGCACGATATCCGTAATGCGTTTCTCGAACTGGTTAAACTATTTGATGACGAATATCAGAAAGCTAAAACATCCGATGCAGTTCTTGATTATGATGATCTTCAGGATAAGGCTATCAAGCTTCTCAAAGATTACCCGCATGTCAGAGATAGAATCAGAAACCGTATAAAAGCTCTTCTCGTTGATGAGTTTCAGGATACGAATCCTGTACAGATGGCTCTTATTGAGTTGATGCGTCCTGCAAAAAGATTTTTCGCAGTCGGTGATCCAAGACAATCGATTTATGGTTTCCGTCATACCGATGTGAGTATCATGCTGAAGGAGATCGAGAAGTACAATTCTGATAATGGCGACGTTGTCGAGTTAAACGAGAATTTCAGGTCTCGATCGATGATTCTCGATGTCGTCTCTGAATTTTTCAAGGATGAACTGATTGACCCCGAGTACGAACAGATGAATTTTGGATGTATAGCTTCCGGACGGAAATTTATGCATGAAGAGTTGCACAATCCGGTTGAGTTCATGGCAAGCTTTGGTGAAGACACCGATGAAGCACGAGCTGTGGAAACAAATGCTATCGCTCGACGACTCGCTGAAATCCTGAACGAAGGGATGGTAATCGAGGAAAAGAGTGGAACACAACGAGCCGTGAATCCATCGGATATCGTCGTGCTTTTCCGAAAGCATTCAAATATGCTCGATTATTCAAGAGCTCTTGAGCAGGTCAGGATTCCGCATCATGTTGTGTCATCGCAGGGATTCTATTATCAACGCGAGATTATGGATCTCATAAATTTTCTTGAGCTTCTGTCTGAGCCTGATGATGGGCTTTCTCTATCCGAGGTGATTCGTGCCCCGTTTTGCGGGATAACAATAGATGGTCTTTATCGCATAATCGCATCGATGAAAACTGTCGAGCATCATGGAAAACTCAGATTAAGCGGGCAGTTCTGGAAGAATGATTCGATATCGCTTGAAAAGGAGGATTCAGAACGCTGGGATAATTTCAGATTTATTTTTCCCGAGCTCATTGAAAGATGCTCATCGATGGGACCATCCGGACGGTTGAGAGAGATTCTCAACATTACTCATTTCAGAGGCGCATCGGCAGTGGGTCGAGGCGGGAAAAGACGTCTTGGCAACATAGGAAAATTGCTCGACTTCGCGGATACATGGGACAAGGATTTTCCCGGCGATAATAAGGGATTCATTTCAAGGATGAAAGATCTCAGGTTTCGCGAGGCGAGGGAGGGTGAGACCCCGGTATCAGCGGTTGAGAATAGTGTCACGATGATGACCATACATTCAGCGAAGGGTCTTGAATTTCCAATCGTTATTTTCGCTGATGCTATCACGCGAGGAAAAATCGACAGCCATCAGATTCTTTTAACAAAATCCGGTCATGTTCTGGTTAAACAAAGGGTTGTTAATGAGGAATTCAGCGACAAGCTGAAGGATTTCTATTTCGAAGAGGAGAAGACCGAACGAAATGGATTGGAGAACAGTGAGGCAAAAAGGGTTTTGTATGTCGCATTAACACGCGCTATGGAGAAGCTCATTATCAGTTTCTCAATCGGGAAATCTCTTCAAGGGTCTTTCTATGAATTTTTTGAAAAAAGATTAGGTGTATCAAAAATCCAGAAGGGTGGGATAAGAGAATACACGATTGGGAAATGGAAAGTTCCGGTTATATGGGGCAATGAGATAATAGAGCATCCCTGTATTTACTACACAAAGGAAAAGGAAGCGCCTTCTTTTGATATCGCATCTGAAATCGCAAGGATAGAAAAGGGGCTTCCTGAGATTTCCAATCTTGAGACCATGTATTCCGTTACCGCATTCAGCGCGTGGATTATATGCCCGAGGAGGATGTGCTTTCATTATTTATATGGTCTTGCCAGTCTGGAGAAGGATATTAAACCCTTGAGGGATCAACTTCGGATTACGGAAGAGGATGTTGAGGAAGAAAAAACAGGTGGCGGTTATGATGAGTTCCCAGTCATGGAACGCGGAACAATCATTCATAAAGCGCTTTGTGAATTAGCTGAGCAAAAGGGCAAATTCTCTATTGACAGCTTCCTGACATCGCAAAAGAACAGCAATGCGGCTATCCTGAAAGAAGATATCAGGAAGGTTATAGACTCTTTTGCCAATTCGGAAATCGGACAATCAATCATTTCAGCTGACAATAGATATCTTGAGAAATCGTTTATTTTTAAAATTCAAGAAAGTAAGCCCTTTTTCAAATCGGTTATTGATGCTCTGTGGCTGAAAAATGGAAAATGGAGAATCGTTGATTATAAATCCGGCAAAGCGCATGATAGAAATGATGCGGTGGGTCGAGCTTATGAAGAGCAGGTCAGGGTGTATGTTCGAGCGGTTAAGTCGGTTTTTAATACCGATGTCGAGAAAGCGTCATTGTTATACGTTGATTCCGCGCAGGAAAGAGAAATCGATATCAGTTCAAACGCGATGGATAAAAACCTTATGCTGATAGATAAGTTCTTTGAATCTATCGATAAGGAAGATTTCTTACCGATTAAAAATGATGAATGCCGTTATTGCTCTTTCAGCGATGGATGCGCAGCTTTTGATAAATAAGACAAGCGAGAGGATTGAACTCTTTTGGAAAAAAACATCTCCAATATTTAAAATTAAGGTAAGATTATCAGGTTTTTACCAGAAATTTTAACCCAATCGAAACTGGAATCCGGTAGAACCGATGCGCGAATTTAAGAGATTCATTTTCATATTATCAATTCTTTCAACGATTTTAATCGTGCCATTTTCATGGAGTCAGGAAAAGCTCGAGGAGTCAGAGGAAGATAAACAGGTCGGTATCCTCGAGCAAAAAGCTGAGAGCTATTACCTGAAATCGCTTGAGACATGCGATGAGGCTGATATCTGGAAAAGTATTGAGACGATAGAGGAATTAATATCCCAGTATCCGGAATCGATAAGCGCGATAAATTCATACTTCACACTTGCCGAGCTTCTCGCGAACAAGATTCAAGGCATCGAGGGATACAACGGCGCCATACTCGCGTATCAGGATTATCTCTCGAGATTTCCCTGGGGGGACAAGGCATGGGAGGCACTTTATAATATCGCTTCCGTACAATACCTCTACCTGAAAGATTATAAAGCCGCAAGAGAATCGATCGAGAAACTCTTCGATGAATTCCAGACCGTGCTGGAAGCGAACGATGACGACATGAAAAAAGCGAAGCTCCTGTATGCAAAAATAATGCATAAGAGCGGCGAGCTCGGTAAAGAACTCGAAGCGCTCAAGGAGATTGAGTTTCTTGATCCTGAAATGGGTTTTGGTTATCAGGCTGAACTTCTGAGAAATATCAAGGCGAATAGAATTCTGAATGATGAAAACGACAAATTTATTTTCATGGGCACTTTTGATGAGAATTTTCCCGTTAAGAGACTGGTTCACAAGTTCAGGCTCGCAGAGGAAAATGTAAAGAAAATAATTCCCGATATCGAACGCAAATTTCCTCTTGAGATATTTGTGTACCAGGATGGCGATTTTTTCCTCGATACGACGGATCGCACGGGCAGTTTCGCAAGCGGAGCGGATGCGCAGATATTTTATATCGATGGGCAGCCGATCGAACCTCTCTTCGCACAGATTTACGCGTTTCTCATTAATAATCAGGCATCGGATTTGAAAGTCAGTTTTCTTGAAACAGGATTTATAAACGCGTTCAGCGAACAGGCTCTGAAATTCGATAACGCGGCTCTGAATCTTGGATTGGCAGAAGAGGAATTTGTGCCTGAGAAAATATTCGACAATGAAGAATATGCTTTTTTAAGCGAGAAGGATGTTATCGCGGCTGTTTTTGTCGATTATCTTCTTACGGAATATCCAATAACTGGTTTTTACAGGGCGTTCAAGATGCTTGAAGGAGGCGTGAAGCCCGAGATCATTCTTAAAGGATTAAAAAATGTTTACGGGATTGATTTTGATGCCATGCGAACAGACTTTCTTAACATAATGAAATCACGTCGTGATGAGCTCGACAAGCTATTAGATATGCAATGGGCTGTCGAACCTCCGAGCAAGTTCAAATCCGACCAATCGAGTCCTGAAGCGGTTCTCATTAGCTATTTCCAGGCTCTCCAGGCTGGGAAGTACAAGGATTTCATGGACCTGACAACAGGCGAACTGCACGACACTCTAAACGAGGCTTACAAGATATATAAAGAGAAGAAGATACTGGATAAAGTCGAGAGGTGGAAAATGGCGATACCGTATATGAATTATAAAATCGAGGTAACAACAAGAGAGCAAATGACAGGCGATATGGTCGCATTCGGAATCAATCTTCTCAAAGACAATGTCGTGATGGAGCGCAAGAGTCTTGTTGCTGTTAAAAAAGATGGCAAATGGTACATAGCCCAGGGTTGAGCGGGGCAATATGATTTCAGTTATTATCCCAAGTTACAATTCATGGCCGCTGATAGAACGGACTCTCATCTCGCTTGAGAAACAAAAATATTCCGGTGAGTATGAAGTTATGGTCGCGGATTCATCGGATGATGGTTCGAATCTGGAGATTGCGAAGAATTTTCCAAAGATTAATCTATTACATAAGGAGGGAAGAGATTTTCCCGGGGCTGGACGGAATCGGGCGATTGACGCATCGAAAGGCGATATCATCGCAATGATCGATGCTGATGCCGAAGCGAGCGAGAACTGGCTTGATGTAATCGCGAAAAACTTCGAACATGAACCGGATGCAGCTGGATTCGGGGGCGCTGTTGAGAATGCGCGCAAAGAATCGACTGCCGCGCAAGTCGCGCATTTGCTTGAATTTGGAGGATACACTCCAAACTGGAAAAGGCGTAAAGTAAGGATGAATCCAGCCTGTAATCTCGCTCTCAGGCGAGGAATATTCGATAAGGTAAGATTCATAGAGGAGTGGTTCGGAAACGAAGATGTACTTCTTGCGAAGGAAATCGAATCGATGGGGAAATATATAATCTTCGATCCAAAGATGCTCGTTTTCCATCATACGAGAGATAACTGGGATGCGATTTATAATCATCAATGCAATCTCGGAAGGGATACCGGACGATGTCGTTATCGATATGATGTTCCAGGTTCATGGCTTGCTCGCTCCAAAGGAGCATCGTATCTAATACCATTGATAAAATATATTTTACTCCTTAGACGTGTTTTAGGGTCTGATAGTGAATATGCAGGTGTGTTTTTTTCATCTACTTGGAAAATCATGCGTGCTCTGAATCTATTCGCGAAAGGTTTTCGGGATGGTGTCAGGATTGAGAAAGAAGTGACTTAATCTTTATGAGAGTAAATTCGATTTCATTTGCTTTAAGATATTCAATAAGGCTGTTTAGACCTGATTTAAAAATAGGATTGAGAAATAAATGAGAAGCACATAAGCAATCGGATGAGCCAAAATCCTTTACCGGAGATTCAAATTTTTCCCTTAATATTAAGCTGATTGAACATTCATCCAGGTCGATATCTTCTATTATGACTGCACCGATTATCTTTGCTTTGGCTTTCAGGTAATCGATATGCCAATGCTTGATGTTCGATCTGATGTGCCGCATGATTCGTGGTTTAATTCCTTTTTTCGCGCTTCCAACATAGAAGTAGAATCCTTTCGGAAATTTATGGAATCCAAGAGAACCGATTTTAATGCGGGATGGTTTCTTCAGCTCAAGAATTAATATGTATGACCCACGCGCGTTTTCCAAGACGATTCAATTATAAACAAAAAACCCTCAGCGATGCCGAGGGCTGGTTTATTAGGTAATACGTGAAATTGGCTTATGGCTGTTCGGATGGAAAGAAAACTGAAACCTTGTCGGTATGAGCGACATAAATCCATCCCGACGCGAATGAAGCATCGAGACGTGCCGGGGTTGATGAGATCGATGTGCCGTTGCCGAACGAACCGTATACTGAGCCGCTTGCCCCGTACTTTTTAATTTTTGGCACAGTTGTAGAAAGAATATCGAGAACGAAAACCTGATCTGATGCGTTGCTTGTTATATCGAGAGGGTTGTAGAATCCCGAATCTGCATCGGTTTGAGTTCCTCCCCAATAACCGCTAAGATAGCACATACATTGGCTTAATCTCTCAACTCGCCATTCGGGATCGCCCTCAAGCACCCAAACTAGATTCTGGATCCGTGATGCGTGTGAGCCTTTAACATAGTTCAAATCGAGGTTGTTTGGACCAGGACCGGGAGTTATATCAAGACTGCCACCACCATTGGGGTAGTTGGGAGGATCATAACGGTTAAACCATACCCAACTATCGGAGCCAAACCATCCGGAAATATCCATCTGACCAAGATTGGAAACACCGCCGTAAAGGGCGCAGCACTCGACATTGCGAGGGAAAAGGTCTGTGTACCAATGGTCGCAAGCGAGAGAGCCATTGTAATAGTAGCTATAGGTGTCTCTTGATGTTGATGACCACCATCCGCAAAGCGAATCACCATTCGAGCAAGCTTCGATTCGTTGATTTGATTGCGTTCCGGGCATCACAAATCGCAGGACGCCGCCGGTCAGGGTAGCGGAATATTTCCATACCTGGCTATCTGCGAACATTACGAGAACTTCATCTGTATCTTGAATTGTGGCTATATCCGAGATATTCACGCCTGCTCTGAGTACAATGTTTTTCGATGGTGTGACAGTAATCGCGATAGGAGAATTGAGTATGTCCTGGCCGCCAAGATTGTCTGTAACTTTCAGCTGCACATTCCATGAGCCATCGCCGTATGGGAATATGTGAGTTGGGTTCCATGCATTTCCGGTGTATTCGTCACCCGTGCCGGCATAAATGCCATCCTCGTTGAAATCCCACTGGTATGTACCAACTGTTCCATCGGGATCATAAGATGTGGATGCATCGAAAGTAACTGACATTCCTTCCATTATTGTTGTTGATGTTGTGGCGACAGCCTGAGCCACAGGCATTAGATTGCCTATAACGACTGTCGCTACAAATGTCTGATAAGTTGCGAATTCCGGAATCGCATAATTTGTCATCGTTACACCGTCCGGTGCATCGATCAGAAAATCGATACCAAATTCGCCCGGAGGAGTTGTAACCGGAATACGTGTATCGGATACTTTTACAAGACCGATGTATTCACCGGCATCCAGTAGATTCTGGTTCGCTATCGGAACTGTGTAGACGAGAGGATTTGCGGGCGTTCCCGTTCCACTTGTGGGCGTTGAGGCTGATGGAAGGGTGCTAGTCATGCCGGGGATTTCAACTGTGACACGCGAGACATTTGATGCGAAAGCGATATCACCGGGAGCGACGGGCGGATTGTTGATTGTTGTTACACCTTGCTGCCAGTCATAGACCTTAACTGTAACATTATAAATATCTGTGCCGTTGTTATCATCCCACGTGTTCCCCATTTCAGGTGGATCGGTTCCTTGGGGCGGTGTGACAACGACTTTCCATGCGGGTTTTCGGTTGAATTCGGGATTGAAATATGTCGGGGTTAATCTCTGGTTTTTATTCGCCGCACTCGCACCATAGCCCATGGTCAGGTACATGTCGAAACTAAAAGCGGTCATCATGTTGAGATTGAAGAAGACATCGAAGAACGAATCAGCACCCATGGCAAATTTGTTGTAGGTGCTTGTGCCACCGAGGCTGTTATCGATTACAAGCGCATACGGAAGAGCTGCGTTATCGTCGGTAACATTGGCAAGCTCTTTTGTGTATCCAGCATTATTCGCGAGTATGCCGGAATAGATTTTAGCCCCGATCAATGCATAATTGACAGGTGTTATTCCCTTCGGCTGGATAACCAAAGCGACATCGAACACATCAAGGTCCCGTCGATTGAGCGCACTTGGTGGTTTGAGAAGGTCGCCTTTTTGAAACGGGTGTTTGATATTGAATGTCAGCTTTAAGTAGTATTCAGTAGTTAGAGCTATTGAGGATATCTGCAGGCAGTTTGAGCAAGGAGCGATTGTGAAGAATCCAATGCCGCTGACTATCCAGCTCTGTCCCAGAGTAGGAAGTCTTTTTGAGACCAGCTCGGCGGATGTTTTGACCGGATCGATGCTGAGCTCATACGCGCCCATCAAGCCAAGCGCCTGGTATGAACCATCATCGTTCATGCTTCCACCGATCACTGGAAGGGTGTCAAGCGAACCAACCGGATTCGCCGACGTATTGTCAGCCGGAATGACAGGAGCTTTACCGTCTCCCGAGCATCCGGCCATTAAAAGGTAAACTAAAAAGAACAAGAAGAAACCTTTCCCCATGGCTTAACCTCCAGTACATATAGTTAAATACTTAATTGTACGCTTCTTATTAAAATTCAAAAAATCGCATAGATTCCGCCAATCCGAAAACATTCTATCAAATTATTTTGAAATTTGCATTAATTATTTTAGAGCTGCAAAATTATTAAATTTGGAGTGAAAACTCATAAACACATTATTCGATGAAATTAAATAATCACATATAGCATTCAACAGAATTGTCAGTGAGAACAATCAGACAATTGAAAGCGATAGCTGGCTGAGCGGAGATATTACCCGCAAGCAATTGTGAACCTTCAAGCGTACCAGTCAGCTTGTTTATGATAAGCATCTGGCTGTTGTAACGGTCACCGACAAGAATGTAATCCTCATATATGGTAGCGGTGCCGTCGTAATATGGTGATCCGGAAAGATATGAGGTCCAGAACGATGAAGACGAATCTCCTTGATCCTTGACAGCAAATAAAGCAGAATCCGAAGTTGCGCTTCCAAATGTTAAGACAAGTTTATCATCGGCAGGATCGATAAACGGAGCTGGCATTGCATTTAAATACGCTTCCCAGGTAATATCGTAGTTCCATATCAGGTTTCCATTGTATTTATCATAGCAGTTCAGCGAGCCATACCATCCGTTCAGGTATAATCGATCGCCATATAATACAGGACCGCTCCATGCGACGCAGTGGTCGGCAACAGGTTGAGACCATATGAAATTGCCTGTTTCGAAATCGAGGCAGAAGATATCGGACCCACCGGGAAAATAAATCCGTTTCCCATCAGTAGCTGGAAGGAGTTCACCCCAGGGATATGCGTAGGTCCATTTCTCCTCGCCCGTTTCAGCATCAAGGCAAACGAATACACCAGAACGAGAAGTGCAAAAGACTTTGCCATTCAAGACTTTTGGAGAGTTTGAAACAAAGACATAATCATTGGGAGGTGTGCCATCATATTGCCAGATTAGCGCACCATTCTCATCGTTGAAGCAATACACATGGTCGCCTCCGACATACACTTTATCCTGGTACCAGAATGGGCTTGTCTGGGCACGACCAAAATCCCCGTTTTCATTTATATAATCTTTCCAGATTTCATGTCCATCGTTAAGGTCAAGGCAATAAATCGAATACTGAGTGCTCGCGTAATAATAATCTGTCGGTTCACCTACAAAGAAGACTTTGTTATCAGCAATTACAAGTCCGGTAGGTTTGAATCCGCCTGGTGAAGCGGATGATGTATTTATCCAGACCCTTGTCATATTCAAAGGATCGATATTCTGGGGATTGGGATTCTGGCACAGGTTGGTGTGATTATATCCCGTGCAAACCCATTCTTCGGGATATCCAACTATTTCAAGCAGATCGTCCGCTCGTCCCTCGCATGCAGTAAACACGACAACATCGTAGAATCCTTCCTCTGCGTCTGTTATATCGAAATCGCATGTCAGTCTTGTGTCATCAATCACGTTGATATCAGTAGCGTAAAATTGCAGGGCGCCATTATCGATATAAACCTGTATGACTCCCCCCGAACCCAAAAAATTGGAACCTGTGATGATTACATCGTTATAGGTTGTGTTGAAAGTGTAGAAGATATCAGGATCGATGCTCGTTGGAATCGGAGGCTTGCAGGCCTGCTCGACCGATATTTTAAAAACCTGAAAAGTGGCGAATTCATCTATTGAGAATAAACCTGTAAGGGGACTCAAAAGAGGGTCAACTCTTTCTATACCATCCATGCCATTGAGTAATGGTGAACTGTTCTGACCGTCCTGATAAGTGTCGGTAACTTTCACAAGACCGAAATAAGGACCTTCAGGACCTCCGGCGGCATTTGTGATTGTCGCCTGGTAGATTAATGGGTCTGAAGGGTCGTGCCCGGTTCCCGATACAGCTGAACCACCATCGATGGTGACAGGTGCCAGGGTCACTCCTGGAATATCTATGATTATATTTCCAACCGATGAATCAGTTTTCATTTCGTTGAGAGCATCTCCCACGGGAACATTGTGGTTTATATCGACGACATTTATTTCAAGTTCTGCTGTTGATGATATGTCGCCGCTGGCAAGATTGTTGGATATAATTTCGATTGATACCTCACTCGCCGCTTTTTTATTATGCTGGGGGATTCTGTATTCAGGGGAGAACCGCTGTGACTTGTTTGCAGAGCTTACAGCATAGGTGCATCCAACAGCAAAAATGAAATCGATGGAATCCTTAATATCAAAAACATAATCCTTATAATCATAATCACACCCCATAGCCATCACGAGATTTCCGGATGGCGGAGGAAAAGTGACGCTTTCGAATCCCATTTTATTCAAAGGATTGAAATTCCCCTGCGAATAATCGTCAAAATGCAGGATATATGGATGGATTGTTGATGGGGAATGGTAAATTTCATCAAGCGGTTTATCAAGGTAACCGGTGTACCCATCAGCATTGATAAGGTATTCATACGCAACCGATTCGCCAATCTGGGGAAATGAGGATGATTCGGCGTTTGAAGCGACTATGCCCTCGATGTTGAACACATGAAGGTCAGCGCGGTTGCGCCCCGTAATCGGTTTAAGAAAATCGCCGGTCGGGAATGGATGACGAATGCCTATTGTGAGAATAATGTTGCCATCGGGATCGATTGCAATGGATTTGATTTTCACGCAATCAGTGCATGGGGACAGACTTAAAAAATTGGTAATATCCACAACTTCGAGTACATCGGTTAACGTGTTGCTTCTTAATGGTATAAGTTCAGCTGTCAATTCGGATGAGCCAATGTGCAGGTTGAACAGTCCAAGCGTTCCCATTCCTGCAAGTGGAGCTCCATCAGTGCTGAACTCGCTCACACCGACCGGCATGCTCTCAACATTTAAAGTGTTATTTGGCGCGGATTCAGGTGCTATGGGAATATTCTGGCTGGAACATCCGATGAACACTTGGAATACAACAATCGTAAAGAAAAGTAAAATAATTTTAGTTGGCATGATGATACCCCTTACTTAGTAATAGTCATATCAATTGTAACAAAAAGTACATCTGATGTTCAACGATACATACAGCGAAAGCTCTCTGCGGTCCCCATTTTTAAGGGTAATAGGAGGTACGAGAAATTTTTTTGGGGCGGCTGGATTTGAACCAACATTAGAGGCTCCAAAGGCCCCTGCCCTGCCATTGGACGACGCCCCAACCTGGTGTTGATTATATCATTTTTAAAAAATGGGGACAGTCCCGAGAGATAAAATGCAACTCGTAGAATAGACAAAGAAACTTAATATGTTTGGGCTGTCCCCATTTTTTTTGATTTTTGCGATTTGCATCAGGGGTAAGGCTGTTAAGAAATAATTGACCGAATTTTAAACTTGGTTTGCAACTTTTCGATGTTGATACTGATATTAATTTGTATGGAATCGGAACAAGGTTCTGATTGCTTGTATGGTTATACCTTAAAACAAGGCATATCAAGTTTATCATTTTTTACCGATATGACTTCGAGATCAGATAGTCGAACTACCTGATTAAATGCGGAGTTTTTGATGATACAGGATAAGAGTCGCACAATAAACATTACTGATTTAAAGGAAATCCCAACTATACCTGTTGTGGTCGCAAGAGCTGTTGGAGTGATAAATAATCCAAGGTCATCGGCAAAAGACCTTACGGACCTTATAATCAACGACCAGGTACTCGCGGCGAAGATACTCAAGGTTGCCAATTCAGCGTATTATGGCCTTCCAAGTAAAGTTAACAATCTGAATCGCGCGATAACGCTTATAGGTTTCAATGAAGTGAAGCGCATGATAATGCCTATCCTCCTCCTTGATACTTTCAAGAGTTTCAAGAACAACAAGTTTTTCTCCTCACAGATGTTCTGGACACACAGTCTTGCGGTCGCTGCGGCGTCAGAAATTTTAACCGAACGCATCAAGGCTCCATATGATATGGGTGAAGCGAGAGTTGCCGGTCTGTTGCATGACATAGGGCGCCTCATAATTGTTCAGTATTTTCCTAATGAATTTGAATCGATAATGTCTGAGGTAGAACTCGGTATCAAAGTTCGGATGGCTGAATTTTCGATTTTAGGAGTTGATCATGGTGAGGTCGGAGCGCAGGTCACTGAAGCCTGGAACCTGCCGAAATCTCTTGTAAATGTGATTCGATACCATCATGATTGCACAGAGTGCCCTGAAAATCATAAATTACTGGCTGAAATTGTACGTGTTGGCGATTATCTCTCTTATCAACTCGATATCAAAGGTTTGGCTTTCGGGAATGAACCCGGATTAGTTGATGAGGTAAAAACAAAATATATTACGAATGAAGAGGAAAGTGAGATTCTTTTAACGAAGCTCGAGACCGAAGTGGAGAGGTCTCAGATGCTTTTGAATATGATTCAGTGACATGGAAGGTTTAAGGATTCAAACAGGAGTAACGCACGCCGAAAGGCGTGCTTTTTATTGGCTTTTGAAAGCACTGGATATTTGAGATTTGTATTTTATGTAATTCATCTCATCTGCTTGTATTCCCCCGTAAAGTACATCATCCATATAGGGGAGGAAATCGCGAGCCAGGTTTGCATATGAAGGCGCGACTCTCGGAATGGCACGTCGATATTCCCTGTTTGTCCTTGATAATTTGTATTGAATAACGCCTATCTCGCTTAAACCCATAAAGAAACCGCGAAGGAGTTCTCTCAGAGCGCCAATGTAATTCCCCATTTGGGCTTCTTTATCAGCTCGTGATAAAGCTTTTGCGAGAGATATAGAGATAGTACTGTCATCGGTTGGGTGCTCTTCCTCGAATTTTCGTTTAAATCGTAAAAGGGGAAGGATATTGACGAAGAAGAAGAGAATAATCGCTATAATCAGAATAGCGATTACCCAGTTGATATTTTCAATTCCTTTTAATCCGGGGATTTGAGTGGCGTTTCCGATTCTCTTGTCTAACCACTGGCCGACCTTTTGCAGAAATCCCATGATTTTCTGAATTATTGTACCAATCAGATCTGCTGGCTCTTCTTTATTCTCATCCTGAATTCCGTAACCGGGCTGAGGAACTTGAGTGACATCTATATTTTTCTTTAGAGAATTTTCGACAGCAGCCTGAATCCTTTTCACATCATTGACATGTTTCTGAGAAGCAATGTCCTTTGCGGCGACAAGGTCAGACCACACTTTTGCTTTGAAGTCATTAAGAGCTGATTGAAGCGTTGAATCATCGCTCCGATTTTTCATGCTTCCACGGATCGCATCGATTTCGTTTTCCCAATCAAATATGTAGAAATTCCCATTTTCATCCCGGATTTTGTTTTGAGGATCGAATTTATCAAGCTTATTTAAAATTTGTCTCTCGATGTTTTTGCTGATTTTTCCATCAGGACTTTCTTCAGATAATGTTTTGTATAGATCGCCGCATTGAGAAATAAAATCCTCCAGGGACACCTGAGCTGCAAAAGCGGATGATATCGAGAATATCGATGTTAACACTACTATGGAAATAAGCATGAATAATCTGGTCATGTAATTGATTATAGCGATTACGTGGCATTTAGAAAAGCCTTGGTTATCCATGAAAAAAGCCGGTCTGTGCCGGCTTTATAATGTCAGATGTTTTGCACGATTTGATTATCATGGGAAGATGCTCTGAGCGTAGTAGATGCTCGGACTAAGTCCTCTTCCATCGCCCCAGGCAAAATGCAGAGCGCCATCTTCACTAATCGCTATTTGCGGCGACAGTTGAATCGATGCTTCAATATCGTCGTTGACTTTAACATCATGATGAATGGAGAAACTTTGTCCGCGATCAAGGCTTCCGGTGACATAGATATCTCCACCCAGGTCGTCACGCATATCACGATAAGTTACGAAAACACCTCCGTCGGATATGAGTGCGATATTGGGCTGGAATGCTACGTTGTCGATTCTGTTGATTCGCTTGTTAACGGAGAAGGCGTTTGTACCAATAGAGTATGCGAAGTAAATATCGAAATCGTTTCTTCCCGGGTCTCTTGAATCCTGCCAGGCAATATAAGCCACACCATCCTCATCAACAGCTATACAAGGGGATGTTTGGTACTCGTAGCCGGAATCATCATTGACTTTTAACTCGGGACCGAATGCATTGCCATCGTCAGCTGAACGCGCAGCGAAGATGTCCTGGTTATCGTTGCGATAATCTCTCCAGGCGACCCAGACCACACCATTGGGACTTACTCCCAATACCGGATCGCCGGTACGGAGAGCCTGGTTTGAAACCAGGATTTCATCTGAGAAGGATGTTGCGCCATCAGTGGATCGAACCAGCCTTATGTGCTTGTATGATGAACCTGTCGGTTTCTCCATCCAGCTGATGTAAAGCTTCCCGGTTTCTCTGGCAACTATCATTGGGTATGTTTGGCTGTCATCGCAAATATCCTCATCATCATTGACTTTTATGTCCTGTCCAAATGAATATCCGTAATTGTTGCTTTTGGAGAGGTAAATATCCGGGGCATCGCTGAACGGATTGAGATTGCAGTAGTCCTCCCAGACAACATAAACGGAATGAGCCTCATCAACTGCAATTGATGGTCTCAACTTGCTGTCATCGCGGTTTGCATCGTTGACTTGAACCGGGTTTTCAAAATTTTGACCACCATCGATTGAACGCGCGCAATATATCACTCCCTCCAAGTTTTCGACATCCGCCCATGTTATATATATGCGATTCTGATCCACAGCGATGGCTTTCTGACCGAGGACACTATCGTATTCCGATGTATTTATTCCTTTAATCTGCTTGTTTTCACCAACGCGGATAAAGGTATTTATCTGTCCATGCTGGTAAGATGTTAAATCAAGGTCTTCAGAGGATGCATCACGCTGGTCGCGTACCATTGCGAGCAACGGATAAACCGACATGGCACTCACGGGAACTCTGAATTTCATGTGGAGTGGTTCTTCCGGGGATCCGAGTCCGGATGTCGATTCAGGTTCCATGGAGTAGTAATCCAACTGTGGCATTTCGAGCGATGCTTCATCGACACCGCTGGGTCCCTGGATTTCCTGGATGCCCATCGGGTATGATGAGGCAACATGAGCGTCAACCTGCCAGTCAAGCATCTCGAGGTCGATTAACAACGCTGGGTCGTTCCCGTAAATTATTTTGTCCAGATTCACCTTGAGAGAATAAACTTCCTTGCGATTAAATTCGGGGAGATAGTAAAGGGGATTTGTCCGACTTCCCGGTTCACCCTCCGCGATGCTTTTCTTGGCTGAGTGACCGTAGCTCGCTTCGATAATCATCCTGAGCGGAATGCTCTCTCCAGGTGGAATGTTGAGAACAAGCTGCTTGTAGTCGTAATCCGCGCCCATAACCATGCGATGGTTCCGGATTTCCTTGCCGATTCCGGTGGATGATGGATCATCTTCGATGAAGAAATCGATATAGGGATTGACATTGCCCGGATAAGGTCCATCGGTGCCATCATCGTAATGGGTGGTGTATCCATCGGGATTGGCGACGAACTGGAAATTCCCAACTATCGGATTGCCATCACATTGAGTTAGTGAGAATTGCTCGGAACCTTGAGCGATAATTATAAGGCGGACATCCATGACATCGAGATCAAGCCTTGGTCCATCGCCGGGATAAGGATGCCTTACCCCTATTTTCATAACAATCTGACCATCCTCGTTGAATCCGATATCGTCCACTTTCAGGCAATCTGAGCATGGATTGGATTGGAGGTATTGACCAATCTCCAACTCCCATGAATCGCCAATTTCCGCAGCTTTCCTTGGCGTGGATGAAATGACATTCAGAGGACTGGGCTCAATAACGAAATCGAAAGAGCCCAGTGGAGCTGAATCGCTCAGGGTTTTGTCATAGGTCGGTTGAGAATCAGCGATTCCCGTTAGAGGATTTGGGGAAATCGGATTGATACTTCGTCCACTGCAAGCACCCATGGTTATGCTGAGTATTAGAACAAAAGCACATGAATAGAATAAACGAGATCTCACTTGAAACCTCCGTATAATAGAGAGATCTTTAATGATCGCCCTTTTTAATATCAGAAATATATCCTGTAATTAGATTCATGAATGAGAGCGAGAGTGTTATTCATCATTTTTAACGCGTTTAAAGGAGGGAAAATGATTTTTGATACATGTAAAAGTGTTCGATTTTCTGATAAGATGAAGATGTTGAATTTCGCGTCTCTGATACTATAATTTCTATTTAAGTTGTTTATGTCGATTCGATTTCGGAAAGGTTGTGAGTAATGGCGTATTCCATCAATGATGATTGTATATCATGTGGTTCTTGCTCTGATGCATGCCCGTACGGGGCTCCGTATGAAGGCGATGGGAAATATGAGATTAATCCCGATCTGTGCCAGGATTCAAAGGAATGTGTGGCAGTATGCCCCGTGGATGCGATTCATCCAATTCAGTAAGACTATTTATCAGATTGGCCTTCTTTTTCGTTCAAACGTGTTTGAACGGGGAGACCTGATTGATTACAGATTCCTTTCTCAAGATTTTAAATTAGATTTTCGAGGATTCAAAAGCCATAAAAATAGAGAAGAGAGCGGATTCCTTAAGGCTGGGGATAGGGAGTTCGGGCTCTCTTCTCAATTTATATAATAGTTTAGGAGGTAGCCTCAGTCAGTCATTAATATATATCGTGTGAAATCCGGTTTATTTGAACCTTTCATTACTAAGCTGAGGCGGGTTTCATTTCCAAAGATAATTCGTCGGTTTTGGCGATTTCAGTACGAGACTCGGATTTACCTGCAGCTGATATTACGGATTTGATTGCCGATTGAACATCATCAAATATTCTGAAAATTTTAACCAGCCCGGTGGCATTAAGAAGCCTGACAATAAATTCAGGAACACCGGAAAGCATAATGCAATCGGGGGGAAGAGTACCGGTGAGCTTTACAAGGCTCATCAGTTCGCGTGTTGATAGAGTCGGGTAGTCGGAAAAATCTATAACAAACCTTGAAATACCTTCATGCATCAGCATTTCAATGCTTGTCTCGATGAAATGCATGAATCGTCCGGGATTATAACCGGGTTCAAGACGATAAACGGCAATCCCTAATTTCGCGTCGATAGTGACCATAAAAGTTTTATGGGTCTCTAATTTCTGTAAACCGATTTTTAATTAAGCAAATTGCTTGCCATGAGTTCTTATCTTTCGATAAGAAGTTCAAAGTATAAATCCCTCTTTTCAGGCGTTATTTGGATTGATACATGGATCAATCCCTACATATGGGGAAAATCATCTCAAAGGATTGATTCATGGATCAATCCCTACAAGGGGAAAAATCGTCTCAAAGTGACATTTTGACTATTCTTTTACAATTTCCTTTTTAAGTCGCGTTATGGTTCGTCTGCTGATGCCAAGTATATCGGCAGCTTCCTGATCGGTGTCGCACTGTCCGAGAACTTTAAGAATGTATGTATTTTTAATTTCATCAAGAGGCGGCAAACCTGACCTTATAAAATCCTCCGCGATTTTCTCAGCCTTCCTGGTTGTGCCGTGTTTAATGATTGGCGGCAGATCAGATATACGGATATAATCGCCATCGCATTCAATCATCGCGCTTTCAATCGCATTTTTGAGTTGACGTACATTTCCGGGCCATTGAAAGCTCTTGATGGCTTTGAAAGCCTGCTGGTCGAGCCCTTTAATGTTGCGTTTTAGTTCCATATTGAAATGGTTTATGAATTTCAAGGCGAGATCGATGATGTCATCGCCACGTTCTCTGAGAGGAGGCATATTAATAACGAACCTATTCAGGCGGTAAAAGAGGTCTTCGCGGAAAAGGTTAGCACCGACAAGCTCGTCGATATTTTTATTTGATGCCGCGATGACACGGACATCGACTTTGATTAATTCATCCGGTCCACCGAGTCTGTTAAAACCAAGGTCTTCGAGGACTCTTAATATTTTCGCCTGGAGACTTAAGGGCATATCGCTTATTTCATCAAGAAATACAGTGCCTTTATCGGAAACCTCAAATAATCCGCGTTTTCGTTTCAGGGCGCCTGTGAAAGCTCCTGGTTCGTAACCGAATAGTTCCGATTCGAGCAGTGTTTCGGGAATCGCGGAACAATTAATCGCTACGAAGGAATAGGGCGCTCTATCTGATAACTCATGTATTGTTCTCGCGAGCATTTCCTTGCCGGTACCGCTTTCACCGAGAATCATCACAGCAGTGTTTCGAGTCTCAGCAACTTTTTGTGCGCGTTTGTAGACGGTTCTCATCGCGGTGGATTTCCCATCGAGATATCCGAGGTCGCCGACCTTGAGCGAGCGATCATTGAGCTCCAGTTTGCGCTTTATCTCGATAACATCACCGGCGTTTTCCAGTACCGCGCAAAGTTCATCAGTCGTGAAGGGTTTTTGAATATAGTGAAAAGCTCCGAGTTTCATGGACTCAACAGCATTTTCCACATTCCCATACGCTGTCATCATGATGACAATCTGCTCAGGATTGTCTTTTTTAATATTTTTCAGGACTTCGAGACCGTTCATTCTCGGCATTTTATAGTCGAGGAGCACGATGTCAGGCGCGTAACGCATCATGATAAGTCCTTCTTCAGGAGTTACAGCGTATTTGACATCCATGCCCCTGTCTCCGAGGAGCTTTCTGTAAGACTGACCGATATCTATTTCATCATCGATGATAAGTATGCTTAAAGCCATTGTTTAACCCTCGATAGTTATGCGCAATTTTGTCTCATAATATTAATCGTCGTGTTCATTGGAATCAACAGGTTTTTTGTACAGGTTCATTTATGCACTGGATTTTTTTTCCCCTATATGATTTAATTTGCGCTTTATTAAGAACGTTTATTTTTACCTGCGTTCCCATATTTCATGGGTTGCGCTTTTGGATTTATACTTCATACAGTCATAAGGACGGTATTTAAATTATGAAGAGAATTATAAATTTTGGATTGATTGTGTTCTTGGTCATTTTACCACTGATGATCGGATGTCAGGGTGAGCCGACCAATGATCCTATCCTGCCGGGGGGGAGATTAATCGGCATCAACCTTGAACCGGGAAGTTTAACCCTTGATGCCGGAAGCACAGTAAAATTCCTCGCGACTGGTATCTTCTCGGGCGGGGTTGAATTTGATTTAACACCGTTTGTCTCATGGATTTCATCTAATACATCCGTAGCGTTTTTCATGAGCGATGGAACTCTGGTCGCCAATACGCCCGGTGCGGCGCAGATAAACGCGAAATTCGCGGATGTCTTGAGCCAGACGATTACAATAACAGTGCCTGGTGCACCGATACCGGGACCTGGCACCGATGTCCCCGTGCTTACGGACATCTCGGTTACGCCAAAATTTGCATCGATTGATGAGGAAGGCGATATCCAGTATGCGTGTACCGGTATTTTTTCCGATGGTACAACGCAAGACTATACATTTAGCGCAACGTGGCGAATAAGCGATCCAACCCTGGGGTTCATAACGAATATGGGAAAGTTCGTTAGTGTGGGCGGGGGTGGGATTATCACTGTTTCCGCAAAATACGGTACTTTTGAATCGAATTACGCTGTTTTGGCAATTCATGAAGCTCCTTAGGTATTACTAAAAATATTTGATAATCGGAGTTACAGGACTGTCTGATGAGAGTTCCTTTTTTGCCTGAAATTCCATATATGCCGCAAAGAAGCGATTTCACAATATTTTTCAGATTGGGAGTTTTTTTGAGAAAACGTATATCAACTATTGACAAAAAAAAATTATATTTTAAAATACAAATTGAGTCCGGTGGTCTCCTCCTCCCACCGGACTCCCTTTTTTATCATTCTCGCAACCTGTATTTTGAATATTAAAGTATGAGTCGGATGGACTTTCCTCGATTTCAGTATGAGATCTCTGAAAAACTCAAGAAAATAGAGATTCCTCAGCAAAATTCAGGATTTGACATTTAGTGAATCCAGTATTTTTATGGGAATGTAAATGTCAAATCCTGAATTTTGCTTCGGAATGACATCGGCATATGTATTTTTCAGAGGCCTTAGCGTATATACTAAGGATTAATATATCGATGTAATGGGGATGGGACAGTTATGTTCGATTTTATATAGTGAACTTGAGAGAATCCGGCATGAGCGATTATTCCATATCGTTGCGGTTTGCTGAATCTTAAGCTATTATGAACTTGATACTAATTCAATATCATTGATGGTCCGATTCCTGGTGATTATGCTTTGAAGAAGAAGTCGGAAACAGCAATGCTTCAGATAACTGGGGGCTCACTGAAAGGTTTGAGAATTTATATTCCAGTCAGGGAGGATCTTCGTCCGACCCGTTCCAAAGTCAGGGAGGCTGTTTTTCAAATATGGTCGGAATATATAGTCGGTTCGATGTTTCTTGATCCGTTTGCGGGTTCAGGTGCTATTGCGCTCGAGGCTTTATCGAGAGGAGCGGATGAGATCCATGTATCCGATATTGATCCCGAAATTCTATTCTATCTGAGAAAAAGGCTTCGCGAACTCCAGAAGAAATATCCACAGGGAATCGGATGGGAGCGAATCGTGATTTCATCTGCGGACTTCCGTGAGGCGATGAGCGAACATTTCACTATTGGACGCAAATTCGATTTGATTTATCTCGATCCGCCTTATAACTCCGGTTTCGGTCTTGAGGCGTTGAAGCTGATTATCCGGTACGAATTGCTAAAGCCGGACGGACGAATTCTCCTGGAAGTTTCCAAACATGAACGTAAAAACATAGAGCATGAAATAGAGAAGATAGACTGTGTCCTTCTGAAATCATATTCATATGGTGACACCTTTTTGTATCATTTTGCGTTGCCTGATGAGTATGAAAACCGGGAGGAGGCGAATTAAGTTTAAAGCGCATGAAATATCTGAGCACATTGAGAGAAATTTATCATACGAATGATGGATTTACTTTAATCGAGCTTCTTATAAGCCTTTTTGTATCGTTTCTACTTTGCGTACTGATTGTCCCGGGATGCATTGGAAGGAATATCAAGGCTTTTCGAATAGAAACCATATGCAATTTAAAAGAAATTCAAGTAGCTTTGGAGAGATATGCAGTGGATCATGATGGCGAGTATCCTCAGTTCATATTTGGTGGGGATAGGAGTGGATGGATGGGAGGATGCGAGGCGATTCGAAATCGCCCGTCGTTTGCTGAAAATATTCGCCAGACAAATTTCAAAGGCGGAGGGGCAAAGCCTCCGCTTGACCCTTTGATTGAAGGCGGATATCTTGATCCCTCATATCCACTAAATCCTTTCTGTCGTAATCCGGATGATTCAATGAAAATTATTCAACTCATGGGTGGCGACCTATTAGTGCCGGGCTCAGGTGATGTTCGATTCGGGCATGATGGGGCAGTTATGGGGAATGTGCTTGATGACCCTCGTTTTCTCTGGGATGTTTATCCTGTGTTTGATCAACCGGATAAAATACGTCTTCAGCCGACAAGACTCGTGAATACTTTTTCTCCAAAGGCATATGAGAGAAATATCGGATCGATTCATCCACGCCAGTCAATCAATCCTTTTTATGCTATGGGCGGTATTCCGAAAGAGGATTCAAAAAAAGGCATCATTGCGCATTGGTGGCCCGGTGAGTTTTTATACAGGGCATCCGGTGACATGATACTAAAAAAAGATGTGAACCCGGAAAAGTTAATGGATGAGGGGCGATTGAACATATGGGATTTTGAAGTCGTCAAGTTCGATAGATATATTCTTGCTGCATATGGAGATAAGAAGAATGAAGGGATTGACCTTGTCAGGATTACAACTTTCGACCATAAGCCGATAAACAACCATTCAGGAATGATTACTGAAACATATCGTAGAAGCTCATATGCACCATATGATAAGAATGTTGCTGTTTTTATGTCACCGCCTGAGGTTTTCGGAGGTGGCGATTACTATAACAATCCAATATTTCCTTTTTTTGATAATGTCGATGGTGAAAAGCGATTCATGTATGGAGCACCGGATGGCTTTCCTGACGGCATTATAAATTCGGTTTTTATCGACCATGATTCCGAGTTTTAATATCCCGAGGGAGCACATATCCCGGGACCGTTGAAAGGATAATGAATTTTTAATATATGGTTCATTCATTTTCTTCTTTCGCATTTCCAAAAAATTCACTGTGTTATAATAAATGATTTTATATATTGTGGGGAATGAAAAAGACGAGTTTTGAATGTCGCTTGCTGCACTTGAAAATAAGCGGATTCTGTTTGCCGGTGGAGGTACTGGAGGTCATATTTTTCCCGGTATCGCGGTGATTGAGAAACTTCGTCGCGAACTTGGTAATGTGCGTTTCATGTGGATTGGTACTGCTGAACGAATCGAATCTGAAATAATCCCGCAGAACGATATCCCATTCAAACCGATTAAAATAGATTATTTTAAAAGAGGCTTTTCACCATCAGCGATAATGCAGAACCTGTCAGTGGGAATGAATCTTGCGACATTTCGATCGATTCGCGAAGCCGGGAGGATAATAGTTGAGTACAATCCTGATGTCGTTGTGGGGCTGGGAAGTTTCGTCGCCGGTCCGGTGGTCATAGCGGCATCGATGCGGAAAATCCCTACTGTTCTTTTGGAGCTTAACGCGAAGCCGGGATTAAGCACGAAATTAGCAGCGCCATCAGCTACTAAGATTTGTCTCGCTGATGCGCTCGCGGAACAGGGATTGAAACGATTCAGGAAAAAAATAGTCGTTACCGGATGTCCAATTCGCGAGGAGATTCTCTCATGCGACCATGAAACCGGGATCAGAAAAATGGGGCTTGATCCGAAGCTCAAGACGATATTCGTGCTCGGAGGTTCGCAAGGCGCACAGACCATAAACGAGACTTTCATCTCAGCATGGGAACTCAATATCAAGAGAACCCATAAAAAAATCACCGGTGTACAGGTGATACATCAGTGGGGCAAAAAGAATTTCAGCGCGACAAAATCGCGAATCCAGCCTCAATCTTTCCGGATGAATTACCATCTTTTTAATTTCATAAGCAACATCGCAGAGGCGTTTGCATCAGCGGACCTGATAATCTCACGAGCGGGAGCGACAACAATTGCGGAGATAACAGCCAAGGGAATTCCATCGATTTTAATCCCGTTTCCATACGCGGCGAATAATCATCAGTTGATGAACGCGAAGTCGCTTGAGATTAAGGGGGCAGCAAAGGTAATCGAGGAGAAATATTTATCAACGGATTACCTGTTAAGAGAAATATATGAAATCCTGAATGACGCGAGGAAACACAAGGTGATGAGCGATGCTGCGTTATCCCTCGGCAAGCCCAACGCAACCGAGGATTTTATCAAGGCGATAGTCAGTGCAGCTGGATTTGGTAAAAAAGCGACTGAATGATTTGTTCAACAAAATTGGGATCCCTAATTTCATGGGGACAGAGTTTCTTTTATCATTTTCAGAGGAATAGATAAATTCAGCAGAATCCAAATCATCAAAGCATAGAGAGCGACGGGGAGGCACCACAGGAGGAATCGCGTTCCTCGTCGAGCCATCGATGGTTTCCATGTTGATGTCCACCAGAAATAAATAACAAGAATTATAAATAATGCGATTACGAATGCTTGCCAGTTGTAGAGTGCATAGGTGAGATCTCTCGCTCTCGATGCTGAAGTTGGAAGGCTGCCAGCCTCACCGAGACGCTGCTCCATCAAGTGAAAATTACGATAAGGCATCCAGATACCGCAGATGAGGAAAAGGATAAGGCTTGTTGCATAAACAGCGGTCTCGCCGGCGGCGGGTCCTAACGGAATTTTCTCCCTGTTCTTGTCTGTCAATCATCATCCTTTGCAGTTAGTTTTGAGATATCGTAACCTTTTTTCTCTATGAGACGATTGATATTGCCGAGGATTCCATTAATGAAACGTCCCGCCTCGATCCCTGAATATTTCTTTGCTAATAGAACCGCTTCATTGATTACCACTGGTGGATCAGCCTCAAGACCTGAAAGACCGAATACGAGTTCATAGATAGCCATTCTCAGGATAGTGATATCAGCTCGTGCGATCCTCGAAACCTTCCATCCTTTTGCATATTTTTCAATTATTCTGTCAAGGATATCTGTCTGTGAGCATATACCCCTGACAAGGAGACGATAGAATTTGCGGTCAGGCACCTCGACTTCTTCTCTCTGGATGCTTTTCTCGAGTAGTTTCTCAGGATCCTGCATGCCTACCTCAACCTGGAAAAGCAAAACAAAAGTCATTTCACGAAGTTTACGTCTGCTTGTCAAGTTACTCCTTCCCAAGAGAAATGGGGGCTGTCCCCATTTTTCAGGAATTTTTCAAGGTTTCATTTTGCTTTAGTCTTAACCGAACTATGGTTCACAAGATGAAGTTTCTTCTTCATGTTGAATTCCGGATCCCATTGTTCGTTATGGCATTTAGTACAGAAGAATTCAGGTACTCGCGCGGTTATCGCTTTTTTGGTCGATTTTTTATCTTTCATCATGGCGAGAACATGAGCCGCAGCTGCGCCATGACAGCTCTCGCATTGCACACTCGACAGTTGAGGCGTGTTCTTCTCATCGATAAAACCACCCATACGATTGAAACCGACGGTATGGCAATCAAGACATTCGGGATTTTTATCCTGTTTTTCTCTGATTAAAGTCTGAAAAGCTTTCGAATGCGCGGTGCTCTTCCAATCGTCATATATAGCCTTGTGGCATTCCATGCATCTTAATGCTGATGCGTAGCTCATGTAAGCAGGAGTTTCTCTTTCGGGAGCATCAGAGCTTTTCTGGGTTTTTCCTGTATCTTTTGTTTTGGTTTCCGGAGGGATTTCCTTTTGCGCTCCTTCCTCCTGGGTGAAATCCGTTGTTTTCAGAATTTTTTTGTATTCATCGAGAATTTTTACAACACTTGGTTCGTCGGGGATATCAGGACCAAGCTTCTGATTGAAGCCCTCATAGCTTTTGATTTTTGGATGACTGGATTTATCGAGGTCAAGGCGAAGACGTCCAAGATATCGTCCTCTTCCACCATTTTTATGGATTATGGTTTTGCTGAGTTTTGTTGGACGGTCATTCTCGGAATAGTTAAATGTCAATCCTCCCAGAATCACAGCAATCTGCGGATTATCAACAGCGAGTTTTTCTATTTCATTATCGCGAGCATCAGCGAGGAGAATTATCAAGTCGCATTTTTTGCTCAGCTCCGGGATGTATTTCTTCACCTGTTGACGGATATCGAGAATCTTAAGACCCTTATGGACTTCATTTTTGATAAATTCCGATGTTGTCACACCGATAAACCCAATCCTCAAGCCACTTACAGTTGATATAGTGTAAGGGGGAAAAATGAGTTTATCGCTTGCATCCGCGATATTGGAGCTGATGAAAGGAGCGTCGGCTATTTTGTCGTATTGTTTGATGATATCGAGTCCGAGACGATACTCGGTATTGCCGAGATTTATCGCGCTGAAGCCAATGTTGTTGTAGCTTTTAAGTAGAGTTTCGGTTCTGAGTTTTTCAAGACGAGTGCTGCCGCCTGCGAAACCCCCCACATCGACTACAACCTTGGGATACTCGGTCATTTTGCTGATTACGGTTTTTCGTCTTGCCACACCGCCTATTCTCTCGCCCTGACATCCACACATGAAAAGCTCGTTATGTGTATCGGTGGAGAAGAAAATGACAATGTGTGCTGGCAATTTGGATGCGGCATCAGCGCAGTTCAATAAACCGGACATGCTTAACAGAAAGACAGTCGTAAGGATTATTCGAAACAGTTTCACCATGACCCTCGTATTGCGCTTTAAATAAAGTCACCTCCTCGTGACCAGGAGGTGCATTTCTCTAATTAGTTTATCACGCTTATTTTTTTTTGACATTTGAAACCTGCGAAGAAGCCTGAAAAAAAAGATTCCTCAACGAAATTCAGGATTTGACATTGTATAGTTATCATGATGACTCGTAATCCGAATGTGTCAAATCCTGAATTTCGTTTCGGAATGACATTACAAGCGCATTTGTTTTTTACTTACCTGTGGGAGCGAAAGGATTCGGGATTTCCTCATCACCTGAACCTTCGCTTTCATCGCTTGCGCCTTCATATCCCTCCTCCTCCCAAATTTGCCCCGTCTCGTTCATGGCGAGAATAGGGACATCCTCGAATGAATCAGCAAGCTTGTTAGGACTTGCGATGAGCAGATATGAATCCTCCTTAGCGTTAATCTCGATATCCCAGTAGTTCAGATACGGTTTGCCTTTGTCCTCGAGTTTGGCAGTGTAGCCGCCCGGGATCAATCCCTCGTGCTGTAAATCCACAAAATTCGCGTAGCGATTGAATCGCTGGTAATAACTCAGCTCCATCATATGAGTCTGCCTGAGAGTATTTTTTGTAAGGTCAAGGTCGAGTTTTCGCGTTACCGATGCCGGATTGGTTCGGTCGGTATTATATACTCCAAGTGAACGGTAATGCACCAGAGCAACTGATACCAGTATGCCGACTATTACAAGCGCGACCAAAAGCGATATGAAACTGAATCCTTTTTCTACCGGGATCGCGGACATCCTTGTCTGCATGAATACCGGTTTTCTGTAAATAGCGGACAGGGATGTCCGCGATCCCGGTGGCTTTCTGTAAATAGCGGACAAGGATGTCCGCGATCCCAGTGGTTTTTTCAACAGACCCAAATGGGGGGCAATCCACGCGGAATTATGCTTTTTGCGTGAACTTATCTTTTTTATGATGGATTTTGGAATCATCAATATCTACAAAATAGTCGGGGCAGTTCCCTTTTCCATTTGCCATGAATGTTATAATTGTACACGAAAAATCCACTTATGGTTTTGACAATGCCGCACCCTTATTACGGAAAGAAACTGAAACGTCGAAAAAGCAGAGTACCCTGGTTTGTGGCTCTCCTTCTTCTTGGACTCATATTGGCCATTCCATGGTTCATGCCGGAGTCCGTTAGTAAGTCGGGACCGCTGAAATACATCAAAGCTGTCACAACTTTCCCGATGGTCTATGAATGGACACATACTTATCGATACGAACCTCCTGAGGAGACCAAGCCTGATGAATCGCAAGGTACTACGGAACCTGTTGTGGATGATTCTCTTTTTCCGCTTGCGGTTGGAAACAAATGGGTTTTCGAGCACAAAAAAACCGGCGGGATCATGGATACCGAAGAGAAGGTAACCGCAAAGACGCTTGAAATTACAGAGGAAAAGCAGGTTCAGGAATTTCATCTATATAAAGCTGTCTCGACTGAAGATAACAAGGTAAGTTCGGTTTGGTATTACTGGGACAGCAATGGGCTTCACGTTACAAAGGATGATCGCCGTCCGTGGAGACATTCGCTTCTCGTGCTTAAATCATCGCCACAGAAGGGCGACACATGGCTCGAAGGTGAAGATGAGGGAGCTCGAAGCGAAGTAATCGGTGAAGAGGATTTGCAAATCTCATCGGGGCTTTATAAATGCGTATTGGTCGAGACACGCGTATCCAAAGGGGAGGATCAGGTTTACACAACGTGGTACGCATCCGGTGTTGGATTGGTTCGCCAGCATTTCGGTTCCAGGGCGCGTGGGGAGGATAGCTGGGAGTTGAAAAATTTCACCGCGAGATAAAATTGCACTATATCTATGGGAACATAGAATCGAAGCCGGTTGAGGCGTTTAATCGCGTATCTCAGAGTTATGATTCTGATTTTTCAAAGACAACTCTTGGACTCCATTACCGTGAGCGAGTCCATGAGCGCCTTGATAAATTGTTTCGTCCGGGAATGCTCGTGCTCGATATCGGATGCGGTACCGGCGATGACGCTATCCATCTCGCGAGAAGGGGAATCCATGTAATCGCCTGCGATTTCTCTCCCGGAATGCTTAATCGAGCTAATGAGAAAATCAAACTCGCGGGATTATGCCGGGAAATTGAACTTAAGGAGCTAAGGGCGGAAAGTCTTGCGAAGCTGATCGAGGAGCTTCCAATGGGTTTCGATGGACTTTACACGAATTTCGGACCTTTGAACCTATTAGAGAATCTCCCTGAATTCGTCCGATTCAACGCGTGGCTTTTAAATCCTGGCGGACAAGCTCTTCACGTTGTGATGAGTTCGCATCCCTTTTTTGAGACAGTTTATTATTTATTTCACGGGAGAACTCAAAGGGCTATGGCGCGATACAAGGGTCATGCGCGGGTCATAGTCGGAGGAACGCCGATTCAATGCTGGTTCTATTCACCAAGAGAGTTCGCGAAATTCTTCCAGCCGTATTTCGCATTGGAGCGAGTTGAAGCGCTTGGATTGATACTCCCACCGCCATATTTGAGCGGTCACTTTCGTCGCAGGAGAAAATTTTATAAACAACTGATGCCGGTTGACACATTTCTCTCGCGTTTATCGGTTTTCAACGGATTTGGTGATCATTTCATTATAGAGTTCACCCGCAACGAGGATATCATCCGCTTCGCCGCATAATTTTTCCTCCAAAAGAAATTATTTTCGATATTTTTGAAATAATGAGATAATGGGATTATTGGCTAAGGTAACAGTACATTTTATTCTGCTGTGCAGCATCTTATTTATATGTTGCTCTTGCCTTGATTGCGGAGAGAAACGTTCTCATTCTTCTGTACATGAGGTGCGTGAACCTATCATCAAACCTATCAAAACTTCCTCAATACCTAATCAAGATTCTTCTAATAAAAGTCCTCATATTCCCTTACTCGTTAACTCGGATTTTACTATTGAGGAACTTCCTCGCGGAGAAATCAAATTCAAGAAGAAACGACTCCGTATGGGTATTCGCACTAAGATCGCGTTCTTGAGACAGGGGATAACTCGAGATATTCCTGAACACATGGTTAATCGCGCTCCGAGGAAAACTGTTAAGCTTCCGGAACAAGGGAAATCTATTATATGGCTTTCGTCACACGCAATATATGCAATGCAGCTTGATTCCTGTGAGCTTTGGGCAGATTATTGGTTTTATGGCGATTGGTCGGTGGAATCCATATGTTTGGCTGAAGCAGAATATCCAAATGTGCTTCTTGGTGTGTCTGGGGCCGCCCTTTTTCCAAACAACCGTATTCTAAAGATAGATATGTCGACTGGTGGGCTTAACGGTTACTTTGAGCTTCCTGAAAATCTCGCTGGTCCGGATTTTCTTCATTCGCTTGGGGATGATAGATATTTTGCGGTATCCTACCAGGGTGATGAATCGTATAGATTATCGTTGCTCAATCTGGGGGATAAGCCCATTGTTGAAAAAGCCATCGTTTTTAATTCTGCAGGAGGCTATAAGGCTATTAGCGACGATGACAAAGTGTTTTATTTCATCACCCGTGGTCTTTTCATAAGCTTTGATATTGAAAAACTCGAAATATTGAAAGTTCAGGAAATGAAGGGCGTACCAGTTGGTCGAATTACGCTTTTACCTTATCGTAACGAATTATGCGTTTTTTCCTCGGACGATATGCGTTCATTCAAGCTCCTGACAGTGGTTGATACACAATCTTTCGAAGTTTTGAATTCTTTTGAGCTCCCCATGCAACCCGCACTCCAAGATCGCGTTGAAGGGAAGTCCAGGATAGTGCTTCAAAAGAAAGGGGATCCAACGTATTTGTCACCCTCAGGGGTTACATACCGAAATCAGTCTGACGAGCTGATAATCACATTCGATTATTCACCAAATATGCTGTTTATAAACTGCGGTACAAAAGAGCAACGATTCGTGAAATTCGCGGAGGAATCAATAGCCGATGGTCAGCCGGTTTATTTTGATGAGGAACATTTATTGATCGGCGGTAAATACATCCATAACTTCAAAACCGGCTCAGCTAAACAGATTGTCGGTGCAGAGAATTCCTCGGTGCTTCGTTCGTTAATTTATTTTTAATACTAAAAAAAATTGAGGTAGGAACCATTTTCTTATTGATATACTCACAGTCTGACCATACTTGGATATAAAATAGGTTCCCGAGATCTCTGAAAATCTCAAGAAAAGAGAGATTCCTCAGCAAAATTCAGGATTTGACATTTAGTGAATCCAGTATTTATCAGGGAATGTAAATGTCAAATCCTGAATTTAGCTTCGGAATGACATCGATATATCCATTTTTCAGAGGTTTTGTTCCTTTTTCTATTTGTTACACCTTATTCATATCAAATTGAACTAAGTTCCTTTAAGTGCTAATATTTTGATTGAAATGACGAGGGATGAGCGGACTTTAAATAGTTATGCGCTGCGTAATGCAATCCTGCTTGCCGTGTATGGCATATATGGCTTGATTTTGCTGCCACTCGTGTATTACAGGATATTTATCACCCATATCGGCGGTAGGATGGGGATTGTTATTCTACTTCTCGTCGGTATCCGCGCTATCAGCTATCTCTGGATAGGATTCAGCGGCATGATGACACCATCAGCTATACGCAAAAACCATCAGCCGCTCAGCATCCTTCTGTTTCTATTCACTGTGCTGAATCTTTTTATCGGAGTATATCTTTCTGTCAAGGATGGTCTCGCGACACAGCATATAACGGCTCTCTCGCTCTCGTCTCTCCTCATCGCTGCGGTGATGGTTTATTATTGCACGCTTTTTCAGCTGAGGGAATCATGCCCTGTCGCGCTCAGGACCATGACCGTATCGTTGCTGTTCTTCTCAGGAGGAGGCGAAATCTTCTTCCACCAGATACCGTATGCGAACACAATCATGGGATGGTTCATGATATGGATGTCGTTGAACGGACCGAATCGCGTATTGTGGAAATCGTTCGTTTTCAGCGTTATCGGAAGCCTATGTTTTTATCTACCACGCTTCACACTAAACTCATTGAAAAATTTCCTGACAGAAAATGAAATAGCGCCATTGAGCCTGATTTACATTTCATTCGGTATCATTTTGATAGTTGTTGCTGTCTTGTTGAAAATCAAGACGAGGGAGTTTCCTGCCGAAAGAAATAACAGCGCGTCACCAAACGCAGCTGGGTTCATAAGTCATAAATGAACGAGCGAGAACCGACCATAGAGATTCGGGAACAGATTCTTCCGGGATACATGAATCTGACGGAAGATTATTTCGACCTGTTGAAAAAAGGCGAGATTACGATTTCGCGCGGACTCATGTTCACGCAGATTACGGATGCGGAGTGGGAGGAGACATTAGTCATAACGATAATCGAGCAGTTGCGGCGTGCGAGATCCGCGTACATGATGGTCAATTACGAGGATTATCTGGTCGAACACGAAAAGCATCAGGAGGATTTCACGCGGTTTTTCGCAAACATATGGGAGCTTAGCGATCCGAGTTTTCAAACTGAGAGAAGCAAATATCTCGCGCGGCTTGAGCGTGTAATGCGACATCACCCCGAGTCCGATCCCGAGCGATGCAGCCAGCTAATCCTGAGAAATCTTCCGACAGTCGCATCGATGACATACATCGAGCTTGAAAAGCTCAAGGATTTACTATTCATGAGGATGGAGAACTCGCTTCCGCTGTTTATTTTCTTCAAGGAGGATTTCTCGCAATTTCTGCGTGATGCATCGCGAATGCCCGATATAATCTGGGCTGTCGATGAATGCACCTATCCCGCTGAAAGATACCTTTTTCATCCATACGGATTGAGATACATTGCGCTTTTGAATCGGAGGATGGTGTTCCCTCATTTTTGATTTGAATTGAATCCCGGTTTTTACATAGCTCATATCCCTTTAAAGTATTTTCGTGACATTTCGCTTGACCTTTTTCCGGGGAAGCTTATTCGCGGACGAGTTATTTCATCGGAGGGAGGAAAGATTCGAATCGAGCTGGGAGGCGCGGTTCTTCAGGCATCATCAAAACGTGTCCTTCAAAAGGGCGAAACAATAACATTGAGAGTGAAGGGGATAAGCGCTAAAGGAGTTTCGCTTGAGATTGTCGAGGGTAAAACATCGATGCCTGCCGGTAAAATCGCATCGCAAATACCTCGACAACCTGATGTTCAAGTGAAGGAGTTATTCGCTTTCAGGGAGTCACTTGCAAGGCTTCTTGAAATGGGATCAGGATCGAGTCGTGCGCCTGAAGAAAAAATCATTGCGGATTCTCTTCAAACATTATTGAAAGCCGGTGAGAAGCATGATTTTTTCTTTTTTGCATTGCCGATTAAATTGCCTGATGAAAAGCCTCGACACCTCGAACTGATTATGAAGAAAATAAAAGGTGAATCGGGTAAGGATGATTCAAAAGCTGTTGAATATGTCTTCTCGATTTCAACAGCGCGACTGGGAGATATAGCTGGCAAGATATTTCAAGTGGGTAAACATCTTCGGATTGATCTTATCACATCAACTGAAAAGGCTGTCGAGGAACTCAAATCAATTATGGAACCGTTGAGAAATTCGATCTCGACCATGGGATTTCAGATATCGTCAATGAACATAAAGCAAGGTGAAGCGAAAGGTCCAGTTGAGAGTTTGATTGAGGATTAACAATGCGGACAGGCAGGATTAACAATGCGGACAGGGATGTCCGCGATCCCAGTAATATGGTTGAATCTAAATAAACAGTGTTTTTAAGAACAGGTATGCTGCATCGTAGAAACGTCCGGGGACAAGACCGAGGATAATCACCAGGACAGATGCGAGGAACAACGCGGTTTTAGTGTAAAATCCGGGAATTTCAATTTTCTGAATTTCAGCTCCTTCGGGCAGTGGTTTCATATACATTCTCAGGATTACGCGAAGGTAGTAATAAACTCCGATAAGGCTCGCGATTGATGCTATAACGACATATCGCGACAATCCTTTATCAATCGCCCCGTTGAAAAGAAACATCTTGCTGAAGAAACCGGCAAGAGGCGGTATTCCAGCGAACGTGAACATGAAAATTGACATCGCAACTGCGAGCAGTGGTGAATGCTCGTGAAGGCCATCAAAGCTGTTAAGGTTGTAATCTCCCCGAAGTTGATAAACAATCCCCGTGAGCGCGAATGAACCGATTGCGGCGAATGAATAGATTATGAGGTAAAAAACGATCGAGCTCAAACCAAGTTGGTTGAACGCCATCAAACCGAGAAGGAGATAGCCGGCATGCGCGATTGATGAATAAGCCAGCATCCGCTTGACATCATCCTGCCATAACGCCATCAGGTTTCCAAGTATGACGGTGAGAATGAACATGAAAGCAAGTAAACCGATTAAAGTCGAACCCGCAACAGGTGCGAATGCCACACCGATTCGAATAAGAGCAGCGAACACCGATACTTTTGCCACTGCTGCCATGAATCCGACTACATAATCCGGGCTTCCAGTGTAAACATCGGGTATCCAGGCGTAGAATGGCATGAGACCGCCTTTGAACGCGAAAGTGGCGATTACGAGCGCGAGTCCAATTTTCATGGGTATTCCTGCGGGTAATCCGCTCAGGCTTGAAAGCTTGATTTGAGAAAGGCTGATTGTAGATGTCTCCATGAAGATTAGAACAATGCCAAGCGCGAGAAAAGCGGATGCGAACGAGCCGAGGATGAAATATTTAAAACTTGCTTCCCGACCCTCCGCTTTCTCCCTCTGAAATCCGGCGAGGATATAAAGCGGTACGCTGAGAATCTCAAGTCCGATCAGCATTATAAGCAAATCGCCAGCGGATGAGAGAACGAGCGCTCCGAGCGATGAAATCATTGTAAGGAAAGCAAATATACCTATCTGGTTGGGTTTGTCATTGAGCCAATCGACTGCGAGAATCAGAGTGATGAAAAGGGCTGAAACGATTATCAGTCTGATGAAAACCGTGAGGCCATCGGTAATCGCCTGACCATGAAACGCTTCGCCACCGGCAATCCATGAACCGGAGAACGATTTTGCGATAAGGACAAGTATGATGAGAAGACCGGCGAAAGCGATATCCCATAACCTTTTTTTGTTTTCAATCTTCAACACCATGTCAACGCACAGGATAATCAAAGCGAATGCGAGCAAAACGATTTCGGGTAATAATTCAAGAATATTTAATGAGGATACAATCAATCAGTGTCCACTCCCGATTTTTCCATTTGGTAAGAAAATTGAATGTTGGGAAAATCATCGGCCATTGCAAGTTTTGGCTTTTCATAATGGATTTTGTCGATAATTTTCGTGATTGGAGCCTCCATGGGTTTTGTGAAGAACTTGGGGAAAATGCCAATCAGGATACATAAAACGATAATCGGAATAAGTGTCCATTTTTCCCTTGCGTTGATATCCTGCAGATTTTTATTCTCTTCATATTTGATCGGACCCTGCATTACGCGTTGATAAGTCCACAGCATGTAAACGGCACTCCAGATAACGCCGCTTGCCGCAAGAACCGTGAGGACATAACTCGCGCCCTTGAACAATCCAAGATGAGCCGCTTTGGCGCTTCCCAGAAGAACGAGTATTTCTCCTACAAATCCATTCAATCCCGGAAGTCCTATGGATGACAACATTATTATGATGAAGCATGCGGAGAAGAAAGGCATGACACGAGCGACACCACCAAATTGTTCAATCAACTTCGAATGCCTGCGCTCGTACAGCATGCCGACAATTAAAAACAGTGCGCCGGTGCTCAGTCCGTGATTCACCATCTGAAGTAGCCCGCCGGTCATGCCCTCGATTGTGAATGTGAATATTCCAAGTACGATCAATCCAAGATGCGAAACTGATGAATATGCGACAAGACGTTTCATATCGGGCTGCATTGTCGCGACCCATGCACCGTATATTATCCCCACGACACCGAGAGCGCTGATGAACAGTGCGAAATCGAGAGATTCCTGCGGGAATATCGGAAGGCTGAATCGTAAAAAACCGTATGTTCCCATTTTCAACAATACACCTGCGAGGATGACGCTTCCAGCCGTAGGTGCATCAGTATGCGCATCGGGAAGCCATGTGTGGAATGGAAAAATCGGAACCTTTATCGCGAAGGCGAGGAAAAAGAACCAGAAAAGAATTTGCGCTGTTCGAGGAGCTACAGCATTCTGAATGATTGCCGGAAATTCAAGCATGTTGAAAGTTCTGAGTCCCAGTCCGTATCCCGCTTGATGAATAATGAGGATAGCGACCAGCATTAAAACGCTTCCGAACATCGTGTATATAATGAACTTCATCGCGCTGTATGTTCGACGGTCTGAGCCCCAGACACCGATTAGGAAATACATTGGGATAAGCACAGCCTCCCAGAAGACGAAAAAGAGAATCATGTCGATTGAGGCAAAAACACCGATCATGGATGTTTCAAGGAAAAGAAGCATCGCAACGAATTCACGAAAACTATTTTTTATCGATCCGCCTGAATAGAAGATACATATGGGGGTGAGGAACGCTGTGAGCAAGATCATCCATATGGAAATGCCGTCTATTCCCATGTGAAATTCAATTCCCAATTCAGAAACCCATTCGTGACGTATTACGAATTTCATCGAGCCATAATCGCCATCAAATCCTCCAAGCAGAACAAGCGAAAGAACAAGAGTGATAATGCTTGTAACCATACCGACAAATTCAATGCCCCGGTGATCATCCTTACGGGCGAGCATCGTAATGATAGCTCCGATAAGCGGTATGAATGTTATAAGGACAAGCATCGTTCTACCTTAACACGAGGAAGATAAGAATAATCACTCCAATAACAATATAAAGTGCATAATTCCTGACATAACCGGTTGTCATTCGCGAAAAACCACGTCCCATTGACAGGCAGACATATCCCAATCCATCCACGATGGTATCGATGAGACCCAAATCTATCTCAAGCCAGATTCCTTTGAGAAGGCTTTTTCCCGGAGCCACGAGTCCGCCGTTATAAACCTCATCGACATAATATTTATTTCCAAGCGATTTCCACAACCGTGGATACGCTTTTTTCCAGATGGTGCGCGCTTCCGGAGCGACTATGAAGAACAGGAAAGCCATGAACCATCCGACGAAGAATATGACCATCGAAATCAACCAGAAACCCCATGGAATTGAAGATTCATGAACGGATTCCAGACCAAGGTATCCTGAGATTGTATTCATACTTCCTCCAAATACGGGATCGAGAAAATTGGCGAACGAGTTCGCAATGGGCCACGCGAGGAATCCGGTGAAAGCACTAAGGAACGTGAGTATGAACATAGGCCAAGCCATGATGAATGGAGCATCATGAGGACGAATCTCCTCCGGTCCCGTATATCGTCCCCTGAAAATCCGATAATAAAGCCTGAAGGAATAAAACGCGGTCAACAACGCGGTCAGGAATCCGAATATGCCGAGAATCGCTTTATGATAAATCGGATTCACAAATGCAGATTTGATAATCCAATCCTTTGAAAAGAAACCTGCAAAGAATGGAAATCCTGAGATGGCGAATGTTCCAGCAAGAAACACGAACCATGTGAATGGCATCGATTTCGCCAAACCGCCCATCTTGCGCATGTCCATCTCGTTTTTCAAACCGTGAATAACAGATCCTGCGGCGAGGAATAAAAGGGCTTTGAAGAAGGCATGTGTTATGAGATGAAAAATTGCCGCTCCAAATGCTCCGACCGATGTAGCAACGAACATGTATCCGAGCTGGGATATCGTGGAGTAGGCTAATACTCGTTTGATGTCATATTGAGCGATTGCGATGGTCGCGGCGCCAAATGCTGTAATGGTTGCGATTATCCCTATAATCCACAGGGTAGCAGGGCACATAAGGAAAAGCATGTTCAGACGAGCGATCATGTAAACACCGGCGGTCACCATCGTTGCCGCATGGATTAATGCGCTGACCGGAGTGGGACCCTCCATCGCATCGGGAAGCCATACATGCAGGGGGAATTGCGCGCTCTTGCCGACCGCTCCAATGAATAGAAGAATAGTTATTGCTGTCAGTATGCCGCTTCCATAGGTGAAAATCACCGGAGCGTTTTGAAGAATAGGCTCAATGCTAAGCGTGCCAAAATGGTTATATAAGAGAAGCATCCCTATGATGAAAGAGGTATCGCCGATTCGATTGATGATAAACGCCTTGCGACCCGCATCCGCAGCGCTCTGTTTCTCGTACCAGAATCCGATTAGAAGGTAAGAACATAAACCGACACCCTCCCAACCGATGAACATGAGAGGAAGATTTTCCGCCATAACGAGAATCAGCATCATGGATGTAAACAGGTTCAGGTGCGCAAAATAACGGGTGTAATCCCTGTCTTGGGACATATAGCCGAGTGAATAGATATGAATGAGTCCGCTGACTCCGGTAACTGCGAGAATCATAACGAGAGTTAGACGATCAACATGAAAAGCGAAATTCAGTTTCAAATCGCCAACATAAATCCACTCGAAGAAATGAAAAATTCTTGGACTATCGTCATAACAAAGACCGCAGAAGAGGAAGATACCAAGGACAAAGCTCATTAAGACTGCAAAACAAGCGATATAGCCGGCAAGAGGTTTTGATGTGCGACGTCCGAACAGGCCGTTTATTAAAAACCCGAAGATTGGAAAAAGCGGTATGAGAAAGGCTATTTTCGCCACAGGAACAAGCTATCCTTTCAGCATGTTGATTTTATCCACATCGACATCATCGCGGTCGGAAAAAAGCGTGACGATGATGCCAAGCCCGACAGCGACCTCCGCTGCCGCCACGGCAATTATGAAAATCGTTATTATCTGTGCATCTATACTTTCATTCGCGCGGCCTATGGTCATCAATCCAAGGTTCACCGCGTTCAGCATCAATTCAATCGACATGAACATCACGAGAGGATTTCTTTTCATCAAAACGCCGGCGATTCCCATGATGAAGAGAGTTATGGCTGTGAAACCAAGCAGCAAGCTCATGAGCCATCATCCTCCTCATCATAAGATTCATCCTCAGCACGCGCCATATAAATCGCTCCTACGATAGCTGCAAGTAAAAGAACAGTCATGAGCTCGAAAGCGTAAACATATCGCTCGAAGAGATTTTTGCCAATGGCTGCAGGGTCAGGCGGAGAAAAGCTAAGGCTGAACCACAACTTCTGGAACCATGATGAAATGGGAATCAAAACCAGCAGGATTAAAATAAGGATTACGACTATGGCTGATGTGAATTGGGCAGGTAATCGCGATGGCGAGAGTTTTTTCATGAAGTACCGCACAACGAATAGAAACAGCATCAGTACAGCGCCGGCATAGACGATAATCTGAGCCATCGCAACAAGCGAACCTCCGAGAAGGAGGTAGAGGATTCCAAGCGCAATTGAGGTCAGGAATAGTCCAAGGAGACTTCGCATCGGATTCGATGCGAAAAGCACTATTAATCCTCCGACAAGAGCTGCGATACATCCTATTATAATCAGCAGATTAGTAAGCATCACTTGCCATCCTCTTCAGGCTGTTCGATAGTTTCGATTTCAACATCGATTGCCTTCCTGACAATGTAATCCACAAGATCCTTCGCGAGTTTAATCGATAAATCCTTATTCAGGTTCTCTTTGTTTGTTGACAGGGATATTTTAATCATGAAATTATCGCCCGCGGGAGCGAGAATGTTAACCTCGAATGGAGCGCATTCATTTTCACCAAGCGATTCAACATAATAAGCGGCTTCATAAGGAGGCATTTCAACTGAATATGTGATGAGTTTTCCTTTTTTCTCATCCCATTTAGAGACAAGGTTATCATATGCGACGGATGCAATCCCGGGTTCTCTCTCAAGGACATCGATGTAAAGCCAGATTGTGACAGTTATTTCCTTCGATACATCTTCTTTTCCGTTCGCATCGAGCTTCAATTCGCCACCGTCGAGTTGAACGGCGTAAATACCGGTCACCGGAACGCTGACCTCGATTTCAGGTATAAAAAGATTTGTCTCACCTAAATTGATTTTTCTTGGAACGATTTTTCTGAATGTCTCTTTGACCTTCGACATTGCGATGACATCATCCTCTGCGGATACGATACGTAGTGACCCCACTGACATCCAGAGAGTCATGATGCATATTGATAGAAAAAAGATTTTTCGATATTTAATCATCATTCGGAATTTTTCAGGATATTTTCGAATCCCATACCTCCGACGAATAAATTTTCACCGAATCCTTTTTCAGGGTTATCGAGAAGCATTTCTTTTGTGTAAATCTCAGCTTCTCTTGAGAACTCGGATAGTTCATATTCGTGTCTGAGGACAACCGCTTCGACCGGGCAAGCCTCCGCGCAGAAACCGCAGAATATGCATCGAAGCATGTTTATATCGAATACTTTCGCGTGTCTTTCACCCGGAGAAATTGGATGGGATGGGTCGTTTTCCGTGCTGACGATATAGATGGCATCAGATGGGCAAACCGCCGCGCAAAGAGCGCATCCTACGCAGCGCTCCAAGCCATTCGAGTATCTTTGCAGGTGATGTCGTCCTCTGAATCGAGGATAAACCTCACCGGGTGATTCCGGATAGAGTTCAGTGACTGATTTGCGCCATATATGTATCCAGGTAACAAAAAGACCCCGGAGCAATTCGCGCGCTGAATCGATTATTTCAAGGAAGATGCTCATATGATTAAATCACTGATGAAAAAATGGGGACAGTCCCAACTCGACAAATCGCAGGTGTCAAGACAATAAGTAAAATGCGACTTGTAGAATGAAAAGAGAAACTTAATATTTGTGGACTGTCCCCGTTTTTTCATTCGCTTTTTTCGTTTTCTCCCGATTTGTCAGATTGTTTACTGTCGTTTGGTTTTTCCGCTTTTCCTGCAAGACCTTTTCGGTTGATAATGTTAATGATAGCAGCGGAAGCTGTCACTCGAATTTCGGAATCATCGCTTTTGAGAAGAGGGGCAAGGCGAGTAATTGATTCGCTATCTCCCACTTTCCCAAGCGATATAATACTGGCGTTGACGACTTTGGGATTTTTGTCAGTCAATCCTTTGGTTTCCAGCTGATTTTTAACTCGTGGGATATCCGGAAGTTGTGACAGGGAGATCGCGACCTGTTCACGTACAGCCGGATCCTCAACCTCCATGCCTTTCAGAATAAAATCAAGGACATCCTGCGTGTTCTCGGGATCGATCGTGACAGCAACGCGTGCTGCCGAGTAGCGTTCATTCGGCGTTGATGATGCCATCGCCTTTCTTAATGATGGCACCATTTCCTTGTCTTTTTTCTCCTCGACATCCTTTAAAAGCGGGTACTTAAGAATCTCGATTGATTTCGCCATTTCGTACTTGACCATTTCACGCGCTTCGGGATCATCCCACTTGTATAGCACTCGCAATGCCTCCTGCGCGAGTATTCCCTGACCGACTTTTGCGAACTCAAGAAGTTTGTCACGATACTCTTTTAAATCTTTTTCGCGGATAAGGTTAACAGTTGCCAGCTGAATAATGTCGTTCCCGCTGTTAAGATAAACATCCAATCCCTTCAGAACTTCAGTATCACCCATCTCCGCCAGGGCAATCTTTGCCTTCATACCTATAACGGGGATTTCATCATTGAGGAATGTCCTGATTCTTTCCTCGGCTTCTTTGCCCTTGTATTTTGCGAGTAATTCAACAGCGCGAGCACGGCTGGTTGGATTCGTGCTTGTGAGACCGGATTCTATATTCGCATCGAGGTCTTTCGCACCGAGGTCGATCAGAGTGCTTATGAGGTCAGCATTGAAGCGGTCTGCAAGTTCCTCCCTTTTAACAGGTAATGCAAGGGGATTCTTGATTTCAATCAATTTTTCGAGCGTATCTTTCACGATGCCTTGATCGGGATCTTTAAGCGATATTTGAAGAAGCGGAACCGCTTCCTGTTCAACCATGCCTCCTGTTAATTTCACTATCGCTTGCCGAGTGTTCCGGGGACCGTTTTTAATCTGGTCGATAAGTATTTCTCTCGATTTTTTCGCCAGATCTGATGTGCTTGCCGGTTTCATGGAACAACCGCACACGGATGTGACGACTATTGTAATCACAGTAATAAAGAGTATTTCAGATATCGATTTCCTCATATTCCCTCCGCGATATTCAACTCGCGAATAGTAGTTTTATTAACGCCATTAGAAACAGATTAGCCAGAGCGATTGGAAAAAGGAATTTCCATCCGAATCGCATCAGCTGATCATATCTGAATCTTGGGAATGTCGCCCTGATCCACATGAACATGAAAAGGACAAGTGCGACTTTGAAAAGGAACCATACTAAACCTATAAAAGGAGCCCAGGTCGGGTCTAAATGACTCCGTTCGATATTTGAATATCCAAATGGAAACATCCACCCACCGAGAAACAGGGTCACGATAATCATGCTTCCGATAATCATGTTGACATATTCACCGAGGTAAAACATGGCGAATCTTAATCCGGAATATTCGGTTTGATAACCTGCGACAAGTTCATTCTCGCATTCCGGTAAATCGAATGGCGCTCGATTGGTCTCAGCTAATATTGTGATGAAAAAAATCAGGAGCGCGATTACATGCGGGATGAGCATAAAAAGGAAGCTGATGATAGCTCCCGGTTGAATATTCATCTGCGCTTGCATGATATCTACGATACTGAGAGAGCCTGCCCATACTGCGACAGTCGCGATTGCAAGCGACATGGAAAGCTCGTAGCTAATCATCTGCGCCGCCGATCTCATGCCGCCTAATAAAGAATACTTGCTTCGGGATGACCATCCGGCGAAAACTATTCCGTAAACCGCGAGCGAACTGAAAGCAAGGAAAACAAGAACTCCGACATTGACATCAGATATGCCGAGAAAGATTTTTCGTTCCCCGATCGAAACGGTCGAACCAAAAGGTATAAGGGCGATTGATGCCATTGCAATGCCGACCGTTATGATCGGCGCGAGCAGATAAATCAGCCTGTCCGCATCTCTTGGAATGATGTCCTCTTTGAGTATGAGTTTGAACATATCAGAGAAGGGTTGCAGGATACCGGCTGGTCCTGCTCGATTAGGTCCTATGCGAACCTGGATGCTCGCCACTACTTTTCTTTCAAAGTAGGTCATGTACGCGGCAGCCAGAATGAGAAGAATCATCAGGATTATGATTTTTACAATCGCAATGATGATATCTATGTAATCAATTGGCAGATACATAATGCTGAAGTTCAAACAGGTTTGATGTTTACTGCAACGTACTCCTTCCCACTGAATAAATCAGCGGGGTTTCTTTCGATATAACCCTCCGGTATTAAAACGTAACCGCGAGGAATATTTTTGTTAATGAGAAGCAAAGCTTTAAGCGATCCATGTTCTGAGATTATCTCAACCTCGCTTCCGTTGATTAATTTGCGCGAGGATGCATCATCGGGATTAATCATAACATTGAAAGGAGGTAAACGTTTTGCGACATCAGGTGATTTCAAAATGGTCTCATCGCCATGCCAGAACGGTTGATGTGAAATCAGCACAAACGGGTATTTTTCGCTCTGGAAAGGCATCGTATCAGGACTTATCTCTCTGATCCTTGCAAAGCTTGAGCGCTCTTCTTTCGTAAAAACGAATCCGCCCGGTGTCAGCTTATCCCCGAATCTTTCATCCGCGAGTATTTCTTTCATGAGGATTTCAGGGCTGAAATTCTCTTCGCATCCTAATCCCAATGCCATTTTCGAAATAATTTCAAGTGTTGCGGTTATCCCATCCTTTGGATAAATCCCATGGTTCATAAAATCAAATCGTCCTTCGTTATTGACCAGGTGCCCGTTTTTTTCATATGGCGATGCCATGGGCAAAAGCAGGTTTGCATAATCGTTCAAAGGTGAGAGGAAATAATCAGCTCGGATTATATATTCGATATTTCCAACTCCTTCTATCCATTCGTCGGATGGGACATTCATGCCGAATCGATGCGAGAAGATGAGCAGGAGTTTGATTCGTCCATCAATAGCGCCTTTCAGTAAATCGTCAGCACCCAATCCACCGGCGAGTTTTGAACTTCCTTTAGACTGGTCGGACGGTAGCCTTGGATGAATTTTCAGAAGTTCAGCGCCGACCGAGTTACCGCCATCCAGAATCGGCATTATCAGCGGGAATGAGCTGAAAAAACTCATCAACTCGATCAGGAGCTTCGCAATTTTTAATGTTGCCGAATCGCGTTTTAATATCCAGCGACCGAGGATCAATGACGTTTTGCCGTTTCTTATGAAATGGCTGATTTGATCGATAGTTTCACGAATTAAATCATCCGGTGGTTCGAATGATGAAAGCGATGATAGAATTTTATTTCGAATGGCATCGGAGATTCTTTCATCCATGGAAACTCGTCGGACTATCTCAGCAAGGACATGCGAGTGTTTATCAGGAGGTATGATAATCTCGTCGATGAGTTTCAATGTCTCAGTCGGATATGGCATCAGGTTGAAAACCGCAATCTCTTTCCTTGAAACATGCTTTTTGATTTTCAGAGCGAGGAGAGGAGATTCGGATATCAAGTCAACACCGAGATTTACTAAAGCTTCAGCATTCGCGACTTGTTCGTATGTCGGAAGATTCGAAAGGAAATAGTCGCCTTTCTCGCTGCGAAGCCCTTTCAGAGAGGGATAGGAATCGTAATGAATCGTACCGATGATGTCCCGCATCAATTTTCGGAAAGAAAGGAGTTCCTCGAGGGTGTGGTCGTTTTCGACAACACCGGCAATCATCGATCTGTCATGCTCATCGATGACTTTTTTGATTTTTCCAATGATTAGTTCATACGCCCTTTTCCAGCTGATAGCCTGCCACTTGCCATCGACTTTTTCGAGCGGTTCGCGGATTCGGTCGTTCGATTTGAGGAATTGATGTCCGAACCTGCCGTGGTCGCAAAGCCAGTAATCATTGACCGGTTCGAAAGGTCGGGCGAATATCCTTTGAATTTCTCCATAGCGGGTTTGTATGTCGATATGGCAGTGCTGCGAACAAATATTACAGATGCTTGCGTGGTGCTTCAGTTCCCATGGACGGCAATTAAAGCGCCAGGTACGATCGGTCAATGCTCCGACAGGACACAATTCGATTACATTTCCGGAATAGACGGAATTATAAGGGCGATTATTAAACGTGTTTACGGTTGTATGAATCGCGCGTTTTTCATAGATGATTATGTCATCCGGGGCGATCTCGTATGAGAACCGCACGCATCGCTTGCAGAGGAGGCATCGATTGAAATCCTGCTCGACGGTTGGATTGATCGAGCGATGGAAATGGAAGACTTTATTTTCGGTGAATCGTCCAATAGCTGATGAAAACTCATAATATTGATTTTGGAGGTCGCATTCGCCACCTTTGTCGCAGATAGGGCAATCGAGAGGATGATTAATAAGTATAAATTCAAGGACTGCGCGTCTCGCTTTTTTAATACGTTCGGTATTTGTGTGGACGACCATTCCCTCCTGGATTTCAATAGTGCATGCGGTCTGGAGTTTGGGGATTTTTTCGATTTCAACAAGGCACATTCGACATCCGCCATATGGTTCGAGTGCCGGGTGATGGCAGAATCGAGGGATATAGATACCCATACGCTCCGCAGCAATAATCAGGCGTGTGCCTTTGAGAGCCTTGCCGACGCGGCTATCAATTGTGAAGGATATTTGTTCAATGTTAGCCATTAAAAGTTATACAAACCTTGATATTTGCCCCGGCATCGCTGATTTACATTATCCTTTATCTTTTAGTTTGGTCCTGACGCGATGCCGGGCTACATTTTGTAGCTGTAATGCGATGCCAGATTACAAATGATCGTCAAATTCATCCCGAAATATTTTTACAGCGCTTCTCATAGGGATCGCGCAGGCGTCTCCTAATAAGCAAAAGCAGTTACCCTCCATGTTGTCGCAGATATCGAGAATCAAATCCAAATCGTTCTTTGAGCCCTTTCCATCAAGAATTCGATTCAGAATTTTCACGAGCCACCATGTTCCCTGATGGCAAGGCGTGCATTTACCGCATGATTCATGAGCGTAAAACTCAGCGACTCTCAACGTGGCTTTTACCATGTCGGTGTCTTCATCCATGACGATAATTCCGCCGCTTCCGAGTTGCGACCCGGCAGCTGCGATCGATTCGAAATCCATGCGAGTATCGATCTTTGATGAATCGAGGAACGCGGTTGATGAACCTCCGGGAATCACGCACTTGACTTTTTTATCTCCTCTGATTCCTCCACCATGGTTATAGATTATTTCTCTAAGTGGAGTGCCGAGAGGGAGTTCGTAATTTCCAGGGTTTTTCACATGCCCACTGAGTGAGAAAATTTTTGTTCCCGGTGATTTCTCAGTGCCCCATTGCCTGTACCACTCAGCGCCATTCTGAATTATTTGCCCAACTGATGACAGAGTCTCGACATTATTAACCGTGGTCGGAAATCCCCATGCGCCTTTTTGAGCGGGGTAGGGTGGACGTTCTCGCGGATGTCCTCTATCGCCCTGAATGGAATCCATAAGAGCTGTTTCCTCGCCGCATATATAAGCGCCGGCACCTCGGTAGATGTCTATGTCAACATCAATTCCACTACCGAGAATATTTTTGCCGAGGAGACGCTCCTGGTAAACTTGAGCGAGAGCTTGTTCGAGGATTTTCATCGCCGGTAGATACTCACCTCGGACATAAATGAAACATTTCTTCGAGCGAGTCGCCATCGATGCTATCGCTGCACCCTCGATTAGAAGATGCGGGAGCTTAAGCATGATTTCGCGGTCTTTGAAAGTGCCCGGCTCGCTTTCATCGGCGTTGGCTAATAGAAAATGCGGTTTTGAATAGTCCTTCGGCATGAAGGACCATTTCAATCCAGTGGGAAATCCCGCGCCGCCTCGTCCGCGAAGTCCCGATGCTTTTACAGTCTCAATTATGGTTTCGGGCGTTATCCTGAGAGCTTTCCTCCAGCCTTCGTATGCGCCATGCTGAATCGCGACTCGAATATCGGTCATCCCTTCAATGTTGCGGTATTTGAAAATCACATCATCCATTTTATCTATTGATGGGAGCAGTTCCCATTGGTCTTTGATTTTTAGGGACTGACCCCGGGGTCAGTCCCCATGAGTCCGAATATTGAACATATTTCTTTCTTGTTTTTCTTTGGGACAGTCCCTGGGGACAGTCCCCGGGGTCAGTCCCCGACTACGACTAAATCATTTGGACTTCATTCTGTGAACAAGCTCCCAGAAATAATAAACATTGAATATCAATATAAAAATGAGCAGGAACCAGAGGAGGGATTTCATCATTTGTTCCTCTCAGTCCCACTCAAAGTTTCATTTCTAACACGCTCTAAGAGAAGTTTGGTTTTATCCCAGTCCATATTCTCGTGATAGTCGTAATCAAGTTGCAATACAGGCGCACCGCCGCAAGCGCCAATGCACTCAGCTGTAAGCAGCGTGAATACACCATCCGATGTCGTCTCCCCGGCTTTTACGCCAAGATAATTCTCGATTTCAGCTAGCAATTCATCCGAACCGTTAAGCATGCATGAGATACTTCTGCACACCTGTATGAGATGTTTTCCAACCGGACGATTATGAAGCATAGTGTAGAAACTGAGCACTGATTCGACATGTCCCGGAGGGATTTTGAAAATATCAGCGAGCTCCTCCATAGCTTCTGTTGATACATGACCAAACTCATTCTGAACGAGCCAAAGAGCAGGTATCAGCGCGCTGTGGAAATCAGGATAGCGATTCATCAGCGAACGACATCGCGTTTCGAGTTCTTTTGTGATTATCTTTCGTTCACCTATTGACATGTGCTTTCTTCCGGGCGGGTTTTATTGATATAAACAGGCTGATTGTGAATTGAACACCCCGATTGTCAACAATTATATTCGTTATCGAGGTCAACCCGCCCCTACGGTTGATATTCAGTAGAGACATGAATTAGAAAATAATTAACGATCGATTTCTCCCAGCACAATATCGAGACTTCCGATTATTGCGACTATATCGCTCAACATATGCCCCGGTGCGATTCTTGGAAGGATGGAGAGATTCGAAAAGCTCGGCGCCCGGATTTTGACTCGATACGGTTTTTCACTCCCATCCGAAATGATGTAAAAACCCAGTTCACCTTTTCCTGTCTCAGTCGCGAAATATACCTCACCCGCAGGCGCTTTGAATCCGCTCGTGAAGAACTTGAAATGTTTTATGAGTGTTTCCATGTTCTCGTGGATTCCCTCTCTTGGCGGAGCAAGAAATACCGGATGCTCTGCACGGACGGGTCCGTTTGGAAGTTTCTCAAGCGCCTGGAGGATAATACTCCTTGCCTGAATCATCTCCTCCATGCGTACGCGGTATCTCGCGTAAGCGCATCCATCGGTAAGCACCGGAACTTCAAAGTCATAATCATTGTATCCTTCATATGGACGATTTCGTCGAAGGTCGTAATTCACACCACTTGCGCGTGCCGATGGACCGCTCAAACCATATGCAATCGCCTCCTCACGAGAAATATAACCGATATCCTTTACTCTTTTCAAAAAAATCGGATTCCGTTCAAGAAGCGCTCTGTATTCTTTAATGCGAGCCGGAAATTCATCAAGGAAAGCTTTGATCATTGTTGTCCAGCCATCGGGTATATCGCCTCGCAAACCGCCGGGACATATCCAGCTTTGCATCATACGCGCACCGCTGAGAGATTCATATAGTTTCATAACCGCTTCACGTTCACGGAAGCAGTAGAGAAGGACAGTCATCGCGCCTGTATCGTGCGCAGCTGTTGCGAGCCAAACGAGATGCGATTTTATACGGCTCAATTCGAGGAGGATAACTCGAATCACTTTCGCGCGCGGTGGAGCCTCAATCCCGAGAAGCCGCTCCACTGCTCCAATATACGACATGTTGTTCATCGCAGGAGCGATGTAATCAAGGCGATCATACATTACTATGTTCTGGTAATAAGTTTTGGTTTCAGAGTGTTTCTCAACGCCTGTATGCAGATAACCGATGATTGGCGTTGCTTTAACAATCGTTTCCCCCTCGAGTTCGAGTTCGATTCGTAGAACACCATGCGTGGCAGGATGTTGAGGACCCATGTTCAGGGTCATCACTCGTCGGGAGACATCTTTTTTTGCATATGTCTTCATTACTCGATAAAACGCTCAAGCCATGGATCATCAGTACGACCCTGATAATCGCTTTTTTCGTTGAACATCTCGATTGTACGTTGATGGAATTTCCAGAGTTCCTCACCGCCATGAGGGAAACTTTTTCGCAGGGGATGTTCGCTGACCCAATCCGGTAGAAGCAGTTTACGCGGGTCCGGATGTTCTCTAACTTCGATACCGAACATCTCCATCATCTCGCGTTCGTGCCAGTTCGCTGATGGATAAAACGAAGTGATACTCGGAACCCATGGCTCTTTTTCAGGAATCTGAATCCTGATTCGCAATCGACTGTCATAATCGAGGTTGACGAACTCATACACTACGTGAAACATTTTTTCGGTTTCAAGATAGTCTATAGCAGCTATGAACGAAAGATATCTCAAATCTAAAGCGGGATTATCGCGGATTAATCCAACAGCATAAAGCAGGTTGCGACGGTCAATTACAGCGACATCAACGTTATCCTGACTCTCATAGGAGTCCAATATGCTATCTCCCATGAGAATTTTTAATATATCGACTGGTTTTTTATCGAGGATCTGATGCATTGGTTTTAAAAGTATTCAACCTTTGATTTATGTAATTTTTCCTGTATTAGCAATAACGACTGAAGAAGAGCCTCCGGGCGCGGAGGACATCCGGGGACATATATATCGACCGGAAGTATTCTATCGACACCTGGAGCGATTGCGTAGTTATTGAAAACTCCACCACAGCTGGCGCACGCGCCCATCGCGATAACCCATTTGGGTTCAGCCATCTGATCATAGATCTGCCGTACCACCGGCATCATTTTCCAGCTGACTCGTCCGGCGACAATCATCAAATCAGCTTGACGTGGAGAAGCTCTGAAAACCTCGCTTCCGAATCTTGCGATATCGAATCTGCTTGCCCCGGCACTCATCATCTCAAAAGCGCAACAGGCGAGACCCATCGAAACGGGCCATATTGAAAACTTGCGCAGCCAGTTTATCGTTTCATCGAGCTTTGTTGCGGAAACTCCGGGAACAGATGGTATCCCCCCGACTGTTTTCAAATATTCATGCGGCTTTCTCGGAGCTTTTCTCATGGCATCCCCCTGCTATCCCATGGATTATCGTTTCGAACGACTCGTCCATGGCGATGTGGATTCCAGTTGAATATCCCGTTTCTGATGGCGAAGAAATATCCGACCATGAGAATCGCAACGGAAATCAGCATCTCACTGAATCCGAATACTCCGAGTTTTACGGATGCCGCTGCCCAGGGGTAGATGAAAATCACCTCAACATCGAATGCGAGGAAAAGCAAGGCTACGGCATAGTATCGAATATCAAACCTTTCAAGAACCGGTTTATCAGGCACGATGCCGCATTCGTATGGTTCACTTTTATGCCTATCTGGTTTGTGAGGTCCGAGTAAACCGGCGAGAAGAGAGATAATCGCCGCGAGTGTGAAGGCAATCAGGATCGCTAAGAATATGGGCAGGAAAGATGTCAGCATGTCTTTTACTGAAGGGAATATTCAATCAGTTTAAAATCGATAAAATACCAGACTTGACCGATGATTTCAACATGGAGAGAACAGTGGTAATGACTTTAAAAGGGAATTGAAGGCACATGAAATCACTTTACTTCTATTTCAACGATGAATTTGTCGGATTTTTCAGGAGGAATAACTTTGTCACCAGTGTGAATCAGCTTTATCTCGCCATCCCAGTCGCTTCTGAATGAATTCATGGCACCGATATAAAGTTGGGGACTTTCCCCAATTTCAACAACCAATGGCGGATTTGGGAGTACATTTAGTTTTTCGCCATTCTTAACCCATTGGTCTTGTTCTTTATAATAAGCAGCAAGATCCCAATTCTGGACTTTGAAGCTGACAAGATTCCCTTTTTTGACAGTTATACCGGTTGGACCGATCTTTTTAGGAATACTCATTGCTACCGATTTTTTAATCGGCTGCGATCCTTTATCTTTTTGCTTTGTATATTTATGATGATACTTCGCAGCCCAGTATCCACCCATGCCAGCAAGATGCGCACATGGCATCTCAAGCATTTTGTTCGCATCGCTTGCTAACTCAGCGCGACCGGTTCCATCGCAGCGCATTGAGAAAAGCCCGCATGGTTCCTGATCCAGAGGATTATCCCAGCACATGATTATGTAATCGCCCGCGCAGTTGAAATCGAATCTACCCTCATTTATATAAGTCTCCGACCCTCTAAAGGCTTCTCCTTTCATTATATCCGCGTAGTGAATTTCATAATTGCCATTCTCATTGCATCTGTATGCCACAACGGTCGGGTCGGGAGTGAATACGGGATATGATTTTAACGATTCACCTTTAGCGACAATCCTCTCCTGTTTCCCATCGGGATTCGTGACAACAATTACATTATCAGCACCTCGCTCCGATACAAAACAGAGATATTTGCCATCGCAGGAAATTGTCGGCTGATGGTCGTTATATGATGCCTGGACAACCGGAGCCAATCCGCTCCCATCGGTGTTGCACATGTAAATATCCCAGTTGCCGGATTTCATTGCGAAATAGATTTTCTTTCCATCGGGAGTGATCGCGGGTCTTTCTTTTTCTCCTCCTCCTTTGGTCAGGTTGAGCCAATCATTTCCATTCGGTTTCATCACGAATATATCCGGACGACCGTCCCTTTGGCTGATGAAGCCAATCATCCTGCCATTTTTGGAAACTATGGGATCGCTTTCGCTTCCGGATGTTGAAATCCTTGTTATAGTGGGAACTCCCGGATTTGTTTGTGCTATGAAAGTTTTTCCCTGATCATGTTCAATGAAGTAAATAGATTCTCTTGCGTTAAGACCTTTCGCTGATGCTCTCATGAATACAAGGAAAAGCATTATGGCAATTGCGATAATTACAATTGCAGCGATTATCCAGACTGCGATTCTGGGTGCGGATGGTGCAGGTTCATGTGTGGTTGGTTTCTGAGCTACCGGTGAGGGCGTTTTCGGAGAGACTTTCTCCCGGACAGGTTCATCAATTCGTGGCGCCGATTCAACGGCGTATGGTTTTGGTTTGCCTCGATATTCCGTTGGTGATGTCGCTTTCGTTTGATGGCGTGATTCTATCTTAGCCCGCTTCGCTTCTAATTCATCTTTTTCTTCACGGCTCTTTACATCAAAACCGATAAATTGGATAAGAGTTGTTTCTTTGGGAATATCCTTAATACATCTGAACGTAATATCACCGCGTGCCTCATTCGGCTGAGTGTATGCTCTGTCGTAGGCGTGAGCGGGTTTCAGACCAAGTTCACCGCCTCTTAAAACCTTGGCTCCCTGAAAATAAGCGGGATCTGACGGATCCCCTTCCGGATATGGTTCGAATGTGCTTGCTGTCCATTCGAAAAATCCTCCCACCATATCTTTAACGCCATATGGGCTTATGTTGAATCTTTTCAAAGCTTTAATTGGTTCTTCAGCGCCTCCCTTTAACCATCGATCAGGTTCATCCTTTCCCCATGGATATGTTCGACCATCGGTACCGCGAGCGGCTTTTTCCCATTGCTCCTCTGTAGGAAGACGTTTTCCCGCCCAGACCGCGTAATCACGTGCTTCATGCCATGAAATATTTACAACAGGTTCATTTTCTTTTTCCGGGGGGAATTTGTGGTCGGGATTGAACTTCTGGTACTGAGCGTTTGATACGGGGTTTTTGTCGATCATAAATGCATCGAGCTTGATCTTATGAGCAGGTTTGGCGTTCAGGTCGCCTTCATCACTTCCCATAATGAACTCGCCACCATGAACCATCACCATACCCTCGGCTTCCTCTTTATCCTTGGGTTTTGCGGTGACACAGTTTTCGCACACCTTCTCCCTGTTATCGAGATGTTCAACGCACAGGTACTGTTTGCCGCATCGTCGACATCGAAACGTTTCATGTGCGTAATTCTCTTTGCTACAAATCGGGCATGGATACTTGATCTCGCCGCCGAATTTGTGTATCCCCATGGTCGCCTCCAGCAGGGAATATGTAATTACTTTTTGGGGCATATTTTATCAAATGACTGTCGTTTAATCAAACTAAAAGAGCTGGAATTGTTCATCCCCAGGCATGCTATAATTTCCAGTGTATAACTCATTTGTAACAGAGAGGTGGGATAAAAATGAGAACCTTATTATTAACTGCATTGATTGCGTTAGTTATTGTATATGGAGGATGTTCGGGGGATTATGATCCGATTTCAATAACCGATCAGCATAAACTTAATACTAACGATTCAATTTCATTTCCAGTTGGAGTAACAGATAGATTCCCTGATGGTTCACCCGCTGGTGGTATGGGCATGCTCGGAGTATTCAACCTGAGTATCGATCCGGCAAATGTGAGTGCTAACTTGAATTCGCTTCGTCAAACCGCATTGACAGATGTTCTGGAAGTTGTCGATGTAACCAACTTTTTACAAATGGCGCCGTGCACCGATTGCGCGAAGATAAAATCAGTGGCATTGGATTCGGATAATAATGTCGTTGTTTCAATCGGTATCAAACATCCATTCGGAGTTGGTGATCCGACAAAACCAATTACTGGGCGGAATCGTGCGGACCTTCATGTTTTCAATGTTGAGGGCACAATAGTTTCAAATCTCGATTGCACAACATTCGATTCGGAGACAAGAGTTGCGAATTTTAAACTTGTGAGTGCTGATGGCTATTCAGGATATCTTGATGAATCTCTTGATGTAATTTATCCGACAGAAGCAACAATTCATCCATATATTCTTCACTTTGATGATTATTCCAAGGGTAATTTCGATCCAGCATATCCAATGGGATTTGAAAGTGTTACGGATCCTCCTCCGAGTGGGAATCTCGTAATGCCGATGGGTTCCGATTACGATTACAAGGATTATGTTTTTAATCTGGATAAGCCAATCGATTTCATATATGCGATTGGATGCACCTATGCTGTGAGTGCAGCTACAAAGGAAGAAAGATTCACACCCGAATACAGAATCCCACAGCACAACAAAAAAGCCGCAAGTGAAGTTTCAGTTGAAATAATTTCAAATAATCTCGCTTCGGGCGACCCATCATCGAAAGCGGAAGTCGAGATTCATGTCGTTGATATTAATCATGGAATCGAAGTCGGTGATGCACTCAACCAGATGTTAGCTGACAGCTCGGTTAAACTTATTCGTGTTTATGTCCCCGGCGTTGAAACCGATTCGATTAGTGTAGATGTATCCTCACCGACAGGAACCGGGCATGATCCATCAGATCCGCTTGTGTTTCCCGCCACTATAACCAATTCAGCGAATGGTGGCTTGGGAACATATCCGGGTCTTGTCAAAGTTGTTGATAGCTATCCTTCAGGATTGAATGAATCTCCACTTTTAAACGGAATGGAGGGCATCAAGCGCGTTGACCCACTGGTGAGTCCACTTACGGGGCTTTTCAATATTTATGAGTTCGCGACATATAATACATTTGAAATATCGATCGAGCATGAAAGCGGAGAGCCGTTTGCATCGCTTTCTCCCGACCGATTCCAGATTCAGGTTGGAGATACTGTTGAGTGGGATGCCACCGCTTCATTTGATCCTGATGGTTCGATTGTCCAGTATGAATGGGATTTTGTTCTTGAAAATGGTGATCCCGCTAATTTCAGTGCTGATACTGTAACCATAACACCTGATGCAACACAAATCTCACCGCCTTATGATGACCTCGGAACTTTTTGCGCTGCGGTACGGGTCACTGACAATGATGGCAAAACTGATTTAGCTGTTTCGAGTTTCGAAGTCCTCGAATTCATCCCGCATTACTGGACTCAATTCATGAGCAATAAAAATCATAACGGTCAAACAACTGTCAACGGTCCTCAGACAAAAAATATCAGGTGGACCTACACCGCGCCCGGAACAACTCCTTTGAATGTTGTTGAGGGTTATGATGGAACAATATATTTCGGTTCAGAGGGTTACGAGGGTCAACCGGGACCGCAACGACTTGATGCTGTAAATCCAGATGGTACTCAGAAGTGGGTTTATTACCCACCAGAACCCACTGACTTTTGCTCTCCAATAGGAGTAACACCAGATGACACAGTTTTGTATGTCACCCGAGCGGGTTGGCATGGAGGCTATGAAAAAATTGTCGGGATTGATACAGAAGACGGATACGAAATTTGGTTCTACGATCGTGTTTATCAATCTCCATACGATCATGGTCTTGTGCTTGATAATGGCAATCTCGTTATCGATGGTTGGTCAAGTACTGTATGTTTAAATAAAGAAGGTAATAAAATTTGGGAACGAGACACAGAAGGTCGTGGCTATCGTTCACCCGTTCAAGGTCATGGACCCAGTGGGATGATCTACACAAAGTCAGGATACAATATCCTGGCTCTCGATCCGGATACTGGTGATATTATATGTAATTATTACTATTATCCGCACGATATTTATCTGGCACCAGCTGTCAGGTCTGATGGCACTATCATCTTGGCTATGAATAATATCAAAGGTTGGCCTACTCAATATAAAATATGGGTTTGTTGTCTTGATTCTACTCTTCATGAACAATGGATACTGGAAGTTGATGATGGTTCCTCATGGGCCGGTGGAATCGGTATTGGATGGAATGATGAGATTTATCTCACCGCGTATTGTAGAGCAGTAGGACATTTTAAACTTTATTCCATAGCTTCGGATGGCAGCCATGTGGATTGGAGCCTGGCAGGCGCTTCCTACTGGACAAGTCCTGCTGTTGTCGCTGGCGGTACGATTTATGTCGGCACTACAAACGGGGCAGCTGCCATTAATCCGGATGGTACCGTATTATGGTATTTCACAACTACCGGCTATGGTTCCGCTCCTATTGTCGCTCACGATGGCTCGATGTATGTGCTCATCAAGTACGGTGTTCTATATAAGATTCAAGATTAAGGTCTTCATCTATTTAAAATCCTTGACATCGAATAAATTCCTTGTAAAATGCAAGGTTTAAGTTGCTCATAATCAAAACCCCGCAAGGGGCTATTTTTGTATTAACTCGATTTTTGATCGAGGTGCGCCATGCGTTTTGAAGTCGGACGCAACCGATTTGCATATCATTCATACGGATTCGATGACATAGCGCTTGTCCCGGGACTGAAAACGATAGACCCCGCGGATACCGATATAACCTGGAAACTTGGGAACTTCAAATTCTCTATCCCCGTTCTCGCAGCTGCCATGGATTCCTGTGTCGATTTGAATGTGATAAAAGAGATGCATCGTCTTGGCGGACTCGCGGTGATGAATATGCAGGGAGTACAGACGAAATACGACAATCCCGAGGAGGCACTCGCAAGAATACGAAAAGCTCCTATTGCCGATTCAACCAGGGTAATACAGGAAATCGCTGCAAAGCCGGTGAAAGAGGAGCTTGTTGTCAAGCGCGTAAAAGAGATAAAAGATGCAGGATGCGTGGCATGCGGTTCTTTCACACCCCAATTCGCCGAGACGCTCGGTATGAAGGCGGTTAAAGCTGGACTTGATATATTGGTCATTCAATCAACTGTGACATCGGTGCACCATGAATCATCGAGAAATAAATCTCTATCTCTCGCGGAAATTTGTTCGAAAGCCGGGGTACCGGTGGTTATCGGAAATTGTGTTACATACGAGGTTGCGCTTGAATTGATGCGCGCGGGAGCATCTGCTATTTTAGTCGGAATAGGGCCGGGAGCTACATGCACCACGCGCGGTGTTCTCGCAGTGGGAGCTGGTCAGGTAACATCAACAGCGGATTGCGCATTAGCGCGGGATGATTATTTGAAAGAATCCGGGCGTTATGTTCATGTGATTACGGATGGCGGTATCGCAAAAGGCGGAACGGTGGTGAAAGCGTTCGCATCGGGAGCGGATGCGATCATGCTCGGAACTCCGATTGCGCGCGCGAAGGAATCGCCGGGACGAGGTTTCCACTGGGGAATGGCAACAGGACATCCGACTCTCCCAAGAGGCACCAGAATTTCGGTCGAGGAGCTCGGTTCACTCGAAGAGCTTCTTCTCGGTCCTGCGGTAAATCGCACCGATGGTTCACTTAATTTGATGGGTGCACTTCGTGAAGCGATGGGAGTGCTCGGATGCTGCACATTGAAAGAACTGCAGAAAGCGAATATGGTCGTTTGTCCTAATTTCCTCACGGAGGGCAAATCATTCCAGATGAGTCAGCATGTCGGAATGTGGTGATCCCGGTGATATGCTTGCTTCCTTGTACGCGTAATATCCCTCTGATATAATTCCATCTTTAATTTGCCTTAAGCATTTTTAAAGCTCATTAAATTCGATTGGTCGGGCTTTGAAGATGATTTCATAAATCCAACCGGTACATGGATAAAGATGTTGAATACATAAGCTATTTCAGTGTGTTCGCGAAATATAAATTGCGGATAATTCTTGGCACGATTCTCGCTTTCATTCTGATGTTCATCTGGTGCACGCTTGGAATTCCTCCGATGTCGAAGAAATGGAAAGGCACGGTCGGAGTTATTTATCCTCTTCAAAAATCATCTCTCGCTATAAAACGTACACTCGGAAGTCTCGATATACCGCTTGGCGGTCTCGGGGGTCTCTTAGGGGGAGCTCAAACTGCCTATAACAATATCCCGGTTATCGAAAGTCGGCGAGTTCTCGTTCGCACAATCGATGGAGTGCCCGGAGTTCGTGAGGAAATCGACCCGGATAAAATTCTCGACGATGCCACTCTCGCGAAGGTAATGAAAAAACGAATCAAACTTGATGACAGCAAGGATGGCTATCTTGAAATAAGCATCCTGTGGCCCGACAGGCAAAAATCTGCGGATCTCGCGAACAAACTTGTCGATGAGATGCGCAAGACGCTTGAAGAACTCAATTACGAAAGCGCGAATTTCATGGGCGAATTTCTCAAAGTGAGAATATCTATTATCGAGGAGAAGATGAAGAAAGCCGATGAGGCAGTCAGGGATTTCAAGGAGAAGAGCAAAATCCTCGCTGTTGAGGAGCAATCGGTTGAGATGATAAAAACCTACTCGCAGCTTCAACTGGATATGACCGAAGCCGAGATGGAGTTCATCGAAGCGGCAACGAGATATAAGCTTCTTAATGAGGAAAGGATCGACCTCGAGAAATACATTGAGGAGAATGTTCCGCGCAAGGATATATTCGATCTCGCGCAGATACAGGAAGATCCGATTATCACTCTTTATGATAGCGGAATGATACTTGAGAAAGTGCCGGCAGTTGAGGCACTTGAGGATGATGGTGTCGCGAAACTGAGAAAAGATGTCAGCGAACTGACACTCGAAATCGAAAGAAAAAAGCTTTTATTCACCGAGGATCATCCTGATATCGTTTCATTAAAGAAAAAGTTATATGATGCCAAGCGTGCTCTTTATGAAGAACTCGCGAACTATACACGAAGCGCCGAACTCTCGCTCGATATAGAACGTCTTGCATTTCAAGCTAAACGTGATGTGATAGCAAGTATCGTTAAAGACCTTGAAAACAAAATCGCCGCTTATCCCGCGGGTGAAGCGCAATTGATAAGGTTGCTGCGGGATCAGCAAGTGTACGATGAAGTTTATTCACTTTTGATGCAGGAATGTGAGCAGGCGTTAATAGCTGAAGCGCGTCCGGAAACGACATTTCAAATACTCGATCCTGCGGTACCGATTAAAAGACCTGCAAGACCGAGGACAATGCCTTATTCACTTGGATTCGCAATCGTGGTTTTTGCCATGCTTCTCATGATCTCCTTTTACTCCGAGAGGAAGAGAATCAAATCGAGATGAGGGGTAAATCCCCGGAAATAGAGTTATCATCGTCAGAAAGACTGAAACGCAGGCTTCTAATCGCCGACCTGGTTCTTCTCGCGGTGGGAATCATGATTTTCACTGGCGGGATTCTCTTTTTCGGCGTGGTCAAATTCACAATCGCAATCGCTTTTCTTGTTATTGTCGCAATCACATTTTTCTCCCCCAAATATGGTCTTTACATACTTTACGGTGCTGAAGGCTTATATGTTCTTGTGTTTTATATAAACTTGATGGCGCTCGCGCCATCGCAAATCGGACTCGATTACACTATTTCATATTATATTGAGGGGAGCCATCTTTTTATAATCCCGCTCGTCATACTTTTTGTGTCTTACCTGATTGGTTTCCTCGCGCGATTATGGCTCTCAGGTGAGCGTTACATAATCAGGGCATTCGAGGGTTCTCTGCTGGGATTTCTGCTTTTTTGTATCGCATGGACATCCCTCGGGATAGCCAATGAGCATTATCCGTTAACAATCCTGACCGACCTGCATGTGGTCCTGATGCTCGCGTTTGCTTTTTTTGTCGGACGCTCGTTTAAAGATATCAGAGAATTCAAAACGCTGTTTAATTTTCTCATTATAGTCAGTTTATTTCACTGGATATTCCTGATGGGTTATTTTATCCAGCAGGGACTTTACTCCGAGTTCCTGTTTCTTCTTGATCTCATCCGCAACATTCAGGGTTCAAGCGACATTTACTCACCTTTTATCCCGGTGATGCTTGCTTTTGTCGCGATACAAGACAAAAGCGGTCTTAAGAAGATTGAAAAACTATATCCGCTGTTGATTTTTCTTTTCATAATCAGGACAGTTCTTTGTCTTTCGCGTGGAGCCATGATACAGGCGGCCATCGGCATTATCGTTGTTTATTTTCTCCTGCCGAATGAAAACAGAAGAGAATACAAACGGATTTTAAAACAACAATTCAAGTATTTAGCCATATTCTGTATTTTACTTTTCATTGCGAGTCCGAATCTTGCTTCGGTTGGTTTTAAGATGGTTGCCACGCGCGCCACGGAGACCGGTAAAGCTGGAACTATCACACAAGGCTCGTTGAAATACCGAGCGCTTGAGACTCAGATGGTACTTGAAAACATAGCGGAATCACCTGTATTCGGATACGGTCCCGGTAAACAGACAAAAAAGCGCATGTTTACTTATGTCTCAGCATCCGAGGAACCGTACGTTCACAATGGTTACCTGTGGTATATGTTGAAATTCGGGGCGATCGGACTTTGTTTTTTACTTTATTGTCTTGCAGGATATTTCATATCCGTAAAAAGAGTTGTAGGACGCGCGCCGCATGAAATCAAGGCTTTTCTCATCGGGACATTCGCTGCCATCGCAGGTATAATTCCCATAGTCATTACAAACAATGTTATCGGAGCGGTGCAGGGAAACATATTTGTGAGCTTCGCTTTTGGTGTTGCCATGTTCGCAGAAAGGACTCTTCAGCAGGGAATGAATGATGAATCAATTCGTGAACAGCCTCTGTCCTGAGATTTCAATTGTGATAGTGAACTACAATTCCGGTGAATTTCTCGCCGGAACGCTTCAGTCGATAATCAACCACCAACCATCGAATGAATGGGAAGTGATAATATTCGATAATGCATCAACGGATGCAAGTCTTGAGCGTGCGAAGTCTTTGGTAAAAAGCGACGCAAGGTTCAGTTTCATAATGAATAATGCGAACGCCGGTTATGGAAAAGGTAATAATCTCGGTGCCAAAGATGCGAAAGGTGACTATATCCTTCTTCTGAATCCCGATACAGAGATAACTGAAAATGCAATTGACCTTTTATATCAATACTTGAAAAACAATAATGATGTTGGATCTGTGGGACCGCGTCTTATCGGCTCCGATGGCTCCAGTACGGTATCTTTTGGATTCTTCCCGAATGCAAAGGGTATTATCACAGAAGCTTTTTTCCCGGGTCGATTTCAAAATGCGAAATCCGGAGGATTGGGAATAGCGCCGGACTCATCGATTACTGAACCGCTTGATGTAGGATATGTTTGTAGCGCATGCCTATTGACAAAACGTTCGATCTGGAATGAGCTGGATGGCTTTGATGAGAATTTTTTCACCTATTTCGAGGAAACGGACTGGTGCTGGCGTCTGAGAAGAAAATTAGGATTACGTTCTGTTTTCATACCCTTCGCTGTTGTCAAGCATTTCGAGGGTCGTTCTTTCACCGGTGTGCCGTATAGAAAAATGAAAATATTTGTAAAAAGCGCGATGAGATTTTTTAATCAATACTATCCTCCTCCTTTGAAGTATCTTTATGTAGTTTCGAATATCATCGCAAGTGCGATGAAAGTTGTGTATCTTATCCTGACAGGATGGGTTAGCGCGAATAGATGGAAACGAGTACAACCGGTCCTGGCTTACCAGACGGCATTCCTTGTATCACTTATCAAGTACGGAAGGTGAGAAAAAGGGGTCAGAGCCTTTTTTGAATTGGGGGCATTTCTATTTTTCTCTAAACTGATTTCAAAAAAGGCTCTGACCCCTTTTTCCAATGAATACTTTGTATCCTGAAATTTCAATTGTGATAGTGAACTACAATTCCAGTGAGTTCCTCGCTGGAACACTTCAGTCAATACTCGACAATCCGCCATCCGGGATATGGGAAGTTGTAATCTTCGACAATGCATCAACTGATGACAGCATTAAGAATGCGAAATCAATTGTCCAGGGCAATCCAATATTCAAGTTCATTACAAATGACACGAACTTTGGTTTTGCAGGAGCTAATAATCGTGCTGTAAAAGAAACAAGAGGAGAATATATCCTTCTTCTGAATCCCGACACCGGAGTGACTCCCAACGCGATTGATAATTTGTACCAGTATTTAATGGCTCATGGCGATGTGGCAGCTGTAGGACCGCGTTTGGTTGATTCCGATAACTGCAGTACAGTTTCATTCGGATATTTTCCAACAATCACTGGAATAATCGCAGGAGCTTTTTTGCCCAAGCGATTTCAAATAGAGAATTCAGGGACATTGGGAATCACGCCGGGTCCATCAATCACTGAACCGCTTGATGTCGGCTATGTATCCGGTGCTTGCTTGATGACCAAACGTTCAATCTGGGATGATACAGGAGGATTCGATGAGAACTACTTTGCTTACTTCGAGGAGACCGATTGGTGTTTACGACTTCATAAAAAAGGGCTAAGGTCGGTTTTCATTCCCAATGTGATTGTCAAGCATTTCGAAGGAAGGTCTTTTACGGGGATACCATATAAACAAATGAAAATATTCGTTGAAAGTGCAATGCGATTTTTCAATCAACACTATCCTTCATCACTGAAATATCTTTACATATTTTCAAATGTGATAGCCAGTACAATAAAGATTTTATACTACATGCTTGCGGGATTGGTTAGCCAGAAAAATCGGCAACGAACGCAACAATCTCTTGCTCATCATAAAGCGCTCCTCGTGTCGCTAATCTGTAAAAAAAGGCTATGACCCCTTTTTAATTAGAAGCGACCGGAGCGCCCATACCTTATATGAGTCTTCGGTATTCCGACTTTCGCTTTGACAATATCAAGGGCATTAAGAAGAACATTCACGGGTATTAACGCGTCAACACCGCCGGGGACCGGTGTAATCGCAGCACAGACTCCTCTTGAGCTCTGGATATCAACATCGCCGCTTATATTAGCTCGCTGAAAATTAAAACCGGTGTCTATCACGATGCTTCCGGGTTTAAGGCGTTCGCCGGTAACCGCTTTTGATGTATTCAAAGCGGTTACCACAATCTCGCCAAATGGGTTATACAGCTCTACAACTTTTTCCCTTTGTTTTGACGAACCGAAAACATTTCTCAGGACAACTTTCGTTCCCTGGTCATATAAATAACCCGCCAGGTATTTTCCAAAGAATCCCCGGGTGCCATCATTCTTGGTTGAGATGATAACTACGCCCTTTTCTATATATCCCTCCGCGTGTTCCTCGAGGATATCGGAAACAGCCCGGATTTTCGGAGGCACCAAAGACGGTTTGCCGAACATATAACGTCCAAATATGAAATGATGTATTCCTGCGATATCTTTTTGCGGTGAAAGAGAATCCATGATTTGATCATAGGGTGGATAATCGAAGCGCGGTGTCACGACCCATATCCCCATGAATGAATCATCGCTCGTCATGTTCTTGAGTTTAGTGGAAAAGTACCTATCCACGTTCCTTTCGGCAACCATCTCCTTGTGGACTTCAAATCCGACTTTCGCGCCGGTTGCCATGACCTTTTCCACCTGAGCCATTGTGACCTGGTCGCCGGTAACGAGGATGATACCTATCTTCGGGATAATCTTGTGTTCCTTGCGGATTTTCTCGATTTCCCTCGCGATTGTTCTCTCGCGACTCGAAACGATTGAGCGTGTATCAAGAAATTGGGTTTGCATGACATGATTCCACAAGGAATTCATCAAGATTTTATCATAGTTTATAGAACCAAGGCCTGTGTATCAACAACTAAACCCTCATCCTGAGCGTAACATAAGCGGAGTCGAAGGTTCCATCTATTTTATATGATTGTCGGGATCGAGGGGAATTAACCTCGACGATGTTATAATGCGTTCGATATGGAGTTTGTTGAAAAAAATGGAATCGGATATTTCCGCTCGGAGAAATTTCAAAAGCACAACATAGCGCATGGTTTTACCACTAAAAAAATGGTGGGAATCGAAGAAATAGTTTTTCCATCAAAGCCATTTATGTTGAAAGAGGAAATCATTTTAGAATTTGCGAAAAGGCTGGGTCTTGAGAACAAGCGTTTTGTTTTTCAGGAGCAGGTGCACAGCGATAATATCAAGATAATCAGTGAGGATGACTTATCCCAAGAGAGAATCACAATAATTCCACAGAATGACGGTTTTCTGACCAGTTTGAAGGATATATGTCTTGTCAGCCTTTCCGCTGATTGCCTAAGTGTTTTGCTTGCTCATCCTGAGACGGGCGCGATAGCTAATGCTCATGCGGGACGTCGAGGAGCGATGCTCGGAATCATACCCAAACTCGTTTTTACATTCTGCATGGAGTATGGAATATTACCGGGCGAGGCGCTTGTCGCGCTCGGGACAAGTATAGCTGCGATGTGTTACGAGGTTAAGGAGGATGTTATCGAGGAGATGAAAAATAACGATCCGGATGCTCTCGGTTTTTTAATCAATAGAATGGGTAGACGATTTTTCGACCTGAGAGGGTATGTTTTTCGATCCCTCACCCTTGCGGGTATTAATCCTGACAACATAGATTCGCAATTAATGTGCAGCCACTGTAATGAAGATTTTTTTTATTCGTACCGTCGTGATGGCAGAGTAATCGGTTCGCAAGCTGCGTTCATTTCCACATAGTTTCGAAAAATAACGCCTGACCACATTTGTCCATAATATTTTTGGGAATAATAGAAATACGGGGTGCCGCCCACAATCGCGTTATAATCAAGTTCCGGTTACGATTAGACTTCAACGCGATTGTGGGTGACATGGCAACTCGAGAACAAAGAAACACCCACAATCCGCCTTAGCCACCCATTTTAGATTGAAATTTTAAGAGGATACTATGGCTAAGGCAGATTGTGGGCGGCACCCAGCTATGTTCATTTCCACATAATTTTCGAAAATGGATGAAAAGTAATGCTTCTACATTTTTATTTTTTTTACACTATTTCTTAAAAGCATCGTTCAGAAGTTTCAAATCGTTTTTGTCGATCTTACTCGGAGCTGGCATTCCGAAGATACTCATGATGTGAGCATAGTTTTCAGCGAGCTCAAGGCTGTTGTACGCTTCGGTTAGATCCTTGCCCACCGCGACCACGCCATGATTCTGCATAAGGTAAATTTTTCGGTGAGGCTGCAGATACGGTTGAAACATGATTGCAAGGTCATCGGTGGATGGTGTCGCGTAATGAACCAAAGGAATGTAATCACCTATGTGAAGATAAGGTTCTGTCAGATGCGCGGTATCGAGTCCCTGACCGGCGATTGCGAATGCTGTCAAATAGGGCGGATTGGAATGGATAATCGCGTTGACATTGGATAGTGCTTTGTATATCCAGACATGCATCGGGAATTCCGATGAAACCTTTCCTTCCCCGGAAATGGTTTTTCCATCGAACTTGACATGTATCAGGTCATCTTCATCAAGCCATCCCTTGTTTATCCCGGTTGGTGTTATCAGCATCTCATCCTTGCCGGTTCGGATTGAGTAATTGGAGCCGATTCCTGATGCGTATTTTTTCTTGAACATAAACCTGGCGATTTTCACGATTTCCTCTTTTTTGGATTTCAAGGGATCGGTCTTTTTTGTGCTTTCCTTTTCTGACATGATATTTTCTCCCGCATCTTTCTTTTGGTTTTTAAATATTAATCCATTCGCGATGGTCTGAAGTTAATGCATCCTTAAGGATTCCAGTGAAATTATATCGCACTTAATCAATCGAAAGTACACTTTTCAGTGACGGTGATATTAATTTTGAAAAAGGCAATTGACCATAAGGAGGTGAGAAAGTGTCCTTTTATATGGGTATTATTGTATGATTATGTAGATAGTAAAATAGGGAAGAAGTCAAGGGCTTATTCTCTGAATTTTTTAAAATCTATTTCAGGATGCGGGTTTCTTGACAACGCATTAAAAATCTTCTATTCTTCCCTTTTTAGTAAATAACCCCCCCGACCATTTCATGGTTTGGTTATGGCTTGGTCGGAGAGTTGTTGACATATATGAAAAGTGCAAGAAAGATGCACTAATGGACGATATTTTCCGATGAGACGATTGGATCGGAGTATTATACTTTTCATTAATTCATAGACTTCACAGGAGGTTAATCCCGTGAAAGATATTCTAAAGAGTTCCCCCCTGGCGTTGATAGCGATAGTGGCGATTGCCGTGCTGGGCATGACAATTCATGCACAGGCATCCGACGCCAACATTAAAAGCCTTACTATAGACAAGTGGGCTGATGGGGAAGCACTGGTTTTCAGCATAGAAGGCTATGCGACCCCCAAGGTGGAAATCCTTCCCGATCTTGGAGCGATTGCTGTCACCTTCAACGGTGCTGAGGTAGCATCGGATTTCCTGATCCCAGCGCTCGATAATGCAATCGAGGTTGAGAAGGTTAATTACAAACTTGGTCTTGGTGAGAATACGAGACAGGTTTCATTTACATTCTTCCTTAGAGATGTATCGAAGCTCAATGAGAACTCGTATCGCATCGAGGAAAAAGATGGCCAGACTGCCATCGTAATACTCAATAAACCAGCGCTCACTGAGCCCATGGATCTTCTTGCACCTCAGGAAAAGCCATCCACAACACCTCAGGAGCCATCCTATCTGACTGAAATCAAATCGATTGATATCAGCCCTACGGACGGTGGCGAGAAAGTCATTCTGAAACTGGCTTCACCAGCCATTCCGATTATCAAGAAACTTAATTTCCCGACTCGCGTTCTGCTTGAGATTGAGGGTGGTTATCTCTCTGATGAGATGATTGACAAGTTCATGTACGATGATAAAAATGGGCTTATCAAGAAGGTTGACCTTTTTGTCTCGACTATCGATGAGACCGGTGTGTTAAGAGTTATAATCACCGCTCCGGATATGGCATATTATGAGGTCAAGTCTCCTGATGATGTAACTCATGAGCTGTGCATATATGGAACCACCATGATTGCTGAAACTCCAGTTGAGAATACTCCTCCTCCTGAAGCAGCGGTTGTTGAAACTCCCCCGGTTGTGGAGCAGCCAGCGACAGTAGAGGTTACTACTCCCGAAACACCAACCAATGAAGAGACTGTAACGCCGGAGAAACCTGTTGAGACAACTGAAGTGTCAGGTTCCGTTGAACAACCATCAACTGAAAAAGAGGAAGAGGTCGCTTATGAGGACATTCCTCCTGTAAAAGAAGAAGCTAAAGACGAGAGCAACAAGACAGAAGAGAAAGAAGCATCCGGTGAATCTGTCGGTTATTCGCTTGGATATGGCGATGTTGAGCCAATGGGAGAGGGTGAGACACCCGCGCCGCGACCGGATACATCAAGCGATGAGCTCCAGTACCCGGATCTCCCTGTTGATGAAGAAGCGGCACAGTGGGAATTTCCAGAGATGCAGAAAGCATTTGACCCGCGACATATAAGCGACGCAATTGTTTCGTTGAACTTCGTTAATGCTGAGTTTATCGATGTCATGATGATACTCGCGCAGCAGGCCGGAGTTAATTTCATACTTGATGCGTACTGGAACATCCCGCCCACCGGGCACAGTCGTGAAAGGCCAGTTGGCGGTCCTGGCGGCACAGGTTTTGGTATGGGCGGTTTCCAGCCCGGTGGTGGATGGAATCCCCCAATCCAGGGAACTGGTTCGGTTACATTATTTATCCAGGAAGTTCCTTTCGATGAAGCTTTCAATCTTTTAATGAAAGCAAATAATCTTGACTATAAAGTGTTCAGAGCGACTCCCGATGCTGAGCCTCTCCTTTTCCTCTCAACTCGTGAGCGACTTGAAGGCGAGCTCGGTTTGGGCGTTATCAAATCATACCAGTTACACTATATTCCACCTCAGGCAGCACTTGATTTCTTATATAGGATGGATATGCTTCCATCATCGAGCGGCTTTGGATTCTGGTATTACGGTGGTGGAGGCGGCACCGGCGGTTGGGGCGGTGGCGGTCAGGGAGGAGGCGGCGGTCAGGGAGGAGGCGGAGGCGGCGGCGGCTGGGGAGGCGGCGGCGGCGGTGGCGGTGGCGGTTATGGCAATATGCCGGCACCTGAAACTCCTAATCCCAATTCTATTCCTCAGCCACAAGTACCGGATTTTTCGCAGCCAACAAACTTGACCGGTCAGTCGCAATTTGAAGCTTTCGGACAGCCAACATTTTACGGACCTAATTACAGCCCGATGCAGTGGGGAGGCGGCGGTGGAGGCTTCGGCGGCGGTGGCCAGGGAGGTGGCGGTCAGGGCGGCGGCGGCGGTGGCCAGGGAGGAGGCGGTGGTGGTGGCGGTCAGCAGGGTGGACAGCCTTATACCGCTCGCGGCGGTGTCATCGCTATAATGGCTACTGAAGAGATGCATGAACAGGTTAGCCAGGCGCTTAGCCAGGTTGATAAACCACCCAAACAGGTTTATATCGAAGCTATCTTTATAAATACAGATAAAAACCCGATTCAGACTGCCAAGGTATTTGGTGTCGAGAACTTTGGACAATGGGCATTTGAGGGTGGCGGTGATCGTTTCTTCGCTCAGTTTGATGTCACTGGAACGGAAGGACTTGTATTCTCGATTCTTCCTAAGAATCAGAGCGTTCCATTTGAGGATTTCCGAATGAGACTCCAGTACCTTTTCGATGACCGCTATGCAAGAATCGTAACTGCGCCTCGCGTAGCAGTTATTGATGGCTACACGGCGACGATAGGAGTGTTCGAAAACAGACCGTTCATAATCAATGGCGGTATTATCATCGACCAGTTTGGAAATGCCATTCCGGCTCCATCACAGGTTACCTTTGTACCGACCGGGACATTCCTTACGATTACACCGTTTGTTGATGATTACGGTAACATCACGATGAACCTGTCACCGAGTCAGCAGCAGCTTCTTGGTGAACCTCAACTCATCAACGGTAACCTAATATTTGGTACAGTCAACACCCAGATTGCAACAACATTGAGACTTCGAGATGGTGAAACGATAATTCTGGGCGGATTAACAACTCGCAACAGGGATGTCAACAAGAAATACTTACCGCTACTTGGCGATATCCCTTTAATTGGGCAGCTATTTGGACGCAAAACTGTAATCGAGACCGAAAGCCAACTCGTAGTTCTGATTACTGTTCACCTGGTTGGTAACTAAGGCTTGTTGAAGTTAGAAGAGAGAAAATAGATGAGTCGCCCCGTATCCGAATGGAACGGGGCGACCACTTATCTTTTATACTTATAAAATGGGGAGTGTGTCTAATATATCGAAGCGACTGACATATAACATGGTTCTTTTGATTTGATTATCAGAGATAATATTTTTTTAATTATTAATAATCGAACAGTCAGAAGCTCGAAGGATTTAAAGATTTTGAAATGAGAAACTATGACCGTGAGGTGTGCTTCGAATGGCGGATAAAAAAATAATCGGTATTGACTTCACGAATAATGAGATGCGGATGGTTCAGCTATCCGGTAAGGGCAAATCAGCGGTATTGGAGAGATACGCCGCAGGTCCAATTCCTTCCGGAGTGTTCCAGGGAGGAAGAATAGTCGAGACAGCTCGATTTGCAGATGTAATCAAGGAACTTTACCGCACCCACAAGTTCACATCGAAGAAATGCATTATCGGAATTTCCGGAAAGTATGGCGTAACACGTCTGATCATACTTCCAAAGATGGGTGCCGCACAGACCCGCGATGCTATCCAGCTGCAGCTCAATCAATATGTACCTTTCCCCCCTGGCGATACCATTTTTGACTACAAGATGCTTCGTGAGGTAAAAGAGGAGGAGACAACAAGTCAGGAGATACTTCTCGCGGCTACTCGTAGAAGCACTCTCGAACCGCTTATGAAAGCCATTAAAATGGCTGGATTGAATGTAATCGGTGTCAAGATAACCACGCTGACAGGCTTCATGCTTTTTGAGAGCCATTATTTCGATGCCGAGCAGGCCATTGCATTCGTGGATGTTCGCGACCAGGTTACTGATATCTCCTTTGTCCATGAGAATTACTTCAGACTTTCAAGATCCGTTGAATTCGGAAACGGTCTTGTGGTCGACAAGGTTCGACAGAAAATAGGCGGAACATACGATGATGTCGAGGAATATCTTGTCCTTAATAAAATAGATCTTCTTGAAACATATAAACCAACCGCCACGGTCGAGGAGGAAGCAAAACCGGAGGAAGAGGAGTTCGTGTCTCCTCTGGACAGAGCGAAGAAAGCTACCGGTGGCGAAAGTACGGATAAAGCTGTTCGTGATTCAGTGCTGAGAGTTCTGGGTGCTTTTGTCAACGAGCTGATGCGTTCAATTCGGTATTTCGAATCGCAGCAGAAGCGTCGAGGAAGAGTAGGCAAAATTGTGCTCTTCGGTAATATAGGATACCTCGTCAACCTGAAGGACTATATCGCTGAACAGACCGGCCTTGATACCCATGTTGTCGAGTCAACTCCGGAAGCTGTTGAGCTCATGTTGAGTGGGATAGACCTTCAGATGTATGAAGGCAATGAGGGTAAGGCAGTTGTCGCAATCTCGCTTGCGAATGAGGGTATTCGATTAAGGAGAATTGAATTAAACCTTGTCCCCCGCGAAACCGTTGTCCGGAAAAAAGCTTTCAGCCTGATGAAGTTTGTCATAGCGGGTTATATTGTAATGCTTGCGTGGATGGCTATATGGTATATGGGAAAGGATAAGGAGGCGCAGAAAATCAAGGATGAAGTTGCTGAATGGGATAGTAAAATTACGAAGATCAAACCGTTCTATGATTCAACGGAAGCCACAAAAGCGGAAATCAACAAGATGGCACCAAAGGTTCAAGGTGTTTTGTCAATTGTCCAGAAGCAGATAGCATGGATACCTATACTTGAGGAGTTAGGCATCGTTCAGCTGCCATCGACATGGATCGATGAATTCGCAATGGACAGTAATGGCGGGAAGGTTGAAATGCATGGCTACGCGTTGAAAACATCAAACGTGCAGAGATTTCTTGCTGTATTGTTCTATTCCGATGTGTACCAGAACCTTGAGGTTTCACTGAATCTGGCTGGCGGAGGCGAGCAGGGTCAGACAGAGGATGAGATGGGTCCTGTTGGCGGACGGACAGGAGGTGCGATGAGCGCACCGGCTCCAACAAGGAGCATTCCGCAGAATTGGACACCTCCCAAAGCTAACAGCCTGCCTAACATGAAATGGGGTAAGGCGGAGCCAATGTACGGCCTGCCTGATCTCCCAAGGGGAACAGGTGAAATCGAAGGCTTCTGGCAGCGTCGAAATATAGTCATTCCGCTCTCATGGGAATTTGATGTGTCAATGACCGTTGCACCACAGGTGCTCGATACAAGTAGTTCAGCTTTTGAAGGTCTTGATAATCTCTCCGTATAAGCGGAGTATTTCATAAAGGCAATGATTTTGTTTTTATTCGCGATGTTTCGTATCAAGGAGTAAATTAATATGGATAAAATGAGCCGATCCGGGCAGGATGTTACTATAGCGATAATCCTCACCGTGATTGTATTTCTTGGAACAATCGCGGCATTTTACCAATATGTCTTCACAGCAAAGCTGAATGAAATTGACAGTCTTAAGCAGCAAAGGTCTGCGAAAGAGCAGACTTTCAATAACTACGCCAAAGTAGTTGAGGAAAAACTCAATTACGAGGATCAGCTTGTCGCTCTTAATAAAACCTGGGATGAAAACAAACATTATTTTGTAAATGGACTTGTTGATTGGAACAATAAAGAGGAAGTACGTGAAACACAGTTCACTATTTTCCAGCTTTACGAGAAGGTTTTTGAAGCCGCGACTTTCGCTGGTATCGAGATACTCAATCCGGCTGATCAGGAATTCAAAGTGATACTATCCGAAACTCTTGAGTTTCACCCGGACGACGAACCATTTGATTTCCCCGAGCATTTTCTCTTCATGGCTGATAACTGGTCATTTATACCGAGTGAAAGATTTCCGGAGGGAGGTCAGGAGCAACCTGCAGGCGCGGCCGATACCGGAAAGGGTACCGCGGGCGCAGCTGGAGGCGGTTTGGGTGCTGGAACAGGTGGTGCCGGGAGTGCAGGTGCTTCAACTGCTGGTGGAGCAGCGAAGAACCTTTTTAATGCACACGATTTCACAGTCCAGTTCGAAGCATCATATGAGCAGTTGAAAAAATTCGTTGAAATCCTTCAGGATCTTGAAGGCGAAGAAGCATGGGTAGTTTCCATCCATTGTTTTGAAACAAGCGGCGACCCATTGATGTTTGGATTCCCCGCATCAGTAAGAGGTGATGTTGTTCTCACCAATGTAAAAATCCCTATGGAAATGTTCTGTACCGCATATGAGCTTTATGAACCGGGTGGGGTGAACACTCCTCCGAATCTTCCTGGCGCAACCGGATGCAGTCCATCAGGCGGTGGTGGCGGAGGACGTCGAGGTGGTCGTGGCGGACGAGGCGGTGGCGGCGGCGCTGCCGGATTCGGTACTTAAGGATTATTCGAATCGATTAAATTATTTTTGAAAATTTTAGATAAATAAACCTGGACATTAAATCAGGAGCTGATTATATGAACGACAGGGGCAAACTGAATTTAAGCGTGATACTTGTAGGATTGATTGCGATTGTGATTATCTCCTTTGGGGCATTCTCAATCACATCGCGAGCGTCGGATAACGCTAATCCGAAAGCACCTTCCATATTACAGGCAGATAAAGGTTCCGGTGGCGATAACCCACCATCTGACAAGGGCGATCAATCATCAGACGAAGAGAAGAAGGATGAATCCGGCAAGAAGTCCGATGAAAACGCCGAGAAAAAGACTGAGAAGAAAACTGAAGAACAGGGCAAGGAAGAGAAAAAGGAAGGCGAAGAGAAGAAAGGTCCTCCTCATGATGATTCAAAGACTCACAAGGAGCAGACTCCGAAAGAACTGAAAGATCTTGGGATTTCTTTTAAGGATGAGGAAGGAAGCCCGGTTTCAGAGAGAACCAAGAAAATTCTCGAGGTTAATCTTCCACAGGCGATGCAGCGGAAGAACGATGCCGCGAGAAGTTTCCTCACGGTTAATGCTGAAGGGCGAGTCGATCCTCTTTATATTACCGATGCTATTCCCGATGCGCTTCGTCCGGAACTCGAAGGCGAGGGTATATCAGGTGCAATCGATAAAGGTCTAATCGACCAGCTCATCCAGAGTCAGCTCAGCACCATTTTCAAGTACATGCCGGTCGAGATAATCGGGACCATGCAGAACGGTCCTTACAAAAGCGTGCTCCTGACAATACCCGGTTTTTATTATGGAATCCTCATTGAGGGACAGGCATTCAGCATACCGGCATTCCCATCAGAAAAAGGAATTTATTACATAAATATGTCAGTCGTGCAGATATCCGAGGATGAGGTTACAATGGCGTTCAGTGCGACTATGGTTGACAGATTATACGGTCGCGTACTTGCATCAACACCACCCGTGTACAGACACTTCTACGTAAAACGATATCAATAAAAGTTTGAATTTCCGATAAACATTGAAAAGAAAGACTGCTCCTCGAGCGGTCTTTTTTTCCCGATGATCCTAAAAAAGCAAATCATAATGTTGCTTCTTGTATAACTGCCCACAGAAAGTGCCCGACACCATATGCCAGCTAGTCCTACCTGTGCCAGTCTCCTTTTCTGGTATAATTAATTGATAAACAATATCAAATCTCGGACATGACAAGGAGATAAATAGTGATAAAACAAATAATTACTATAATAGTTGTTGGACTGATTTCTTTTTGCATTCTAAGCTGCTCGCGCACATCTTCCAACATGCCTGTTTCCCCGAAGGATGCGGATGATTTTCAATTCATGAATGACTCATATATACCTGCACCGTATGGCCTTGATGTTAATAAAAGCCATGTTTTATGGGGAATATGGGATGTGGTTGGGGAGTTGAGTGATTTCAGCATAACATCGCATCCCAATAGAGAGGTAGGTGTTCACTTCAACATCACACAATGGATTCCAGCTCCGACTATTTATGTTAGGGGATTTGATAAATCCACAAGTATAATCAACCTGGATATAACAATCACAAATGCTTACACCATTTCCGGCTACGATGTCCGCCTGATTGTTTATGCCGATGCACTCGGACATAAGCTCACAAATGCTGATGATTGGACTGCTCTCTATGATATCCCCGGAGGACTGCCAATCAATCCATTCAAAGCCTACGCAAAAACGGAACCGAATCGGAAATTCGCTAAGCAATCGCAATATACTGAAAACTTCAAAATTTATCTTCCAGGAGGAAACTGGCATTTCACGATTGCAATTGATGCCTCCTACCCCTCAAATTGCGGGGAGCCATACGAGCTAACAAACTTCACGCAGGGGATTATCCTTGATCAACTCGGCTCATCAACGGAGCTTGAGGTAACAGCGCATTCATGGAGTAATGATGTAAATTCGGTTAAGCTTTATTGTCCACAGATAACCGGTACATCGCTCGTTTCGTTTAGTCAGATTGACTCGGAAAATTGGGGATATACGCTCACAAACAACACCGGCGCAGCATCCGGAAATTACTTTGGATACCTGATCGCAAAAACATCAAAATCAGGTTCACTCGCTTTATATGACGAGGTCACAATCAAAATCACCCCCCTCAACAGCGGATGGGCACGCACTTGGGGCGGCGTTGGAGGTGATGTTTGCATTGATGTTGCGGTCGATATAGACGGAAATGTTTATGCAACGGGATTCTTCGCAAGTATCGTAGATTTCAATCCTGATCCAATCTTGGAAGATATCCACACCGCAAGTGGCATGGGCGATGCATTCATCGTGAAGTACGACAAATACGGAAACTTCCAATGGGCAAAGACATGGGGAGGGGAATACATGGGAGCTGAAGATGGAGGGTTAGCATTGGACATTGACAACACCGGAAGTATATTAATCGCAGGAGCATTTTATCTCACTGTTGATTTCGGAACTGGAGGAATACCCGATGTAAGAACATCAAAAGGCGGTAGTGACATATTCTTGACGAAATATGATTCGGGAGGGAATTACCTTTGGACAAAGACTTGCGGCGGAGGAGGGCAAGACCATCCTGTGCGAATCATTGTTGGGGGGAACGATGACATTGCCATTGCAGGATATTTTGATGGCATATCGGATTTCAATCCCGACCCGACGCAGACTGATAATCATTCATCGAATGGGAGTTATGATGTTTTCCTGATCAAGCTCAATTCCGAAGGGATTTATCAGTGGGGAAGAACATGGGGTGGAAGCCACTCATACGGTGATGATGGAGACGGAGTTGCAATAGATAGTGCGGGAAATGTTTATTGCTCAGGACGCTTTGATGGCACATGCGATTTTGACCCGGGTTCCGGAACAGACATTCACTCACCTGCTGGCAACACATGGTGGGATGCATTCTTAAGCTCGTTTGATTCAAGCGGCAACTTTCGCTGGGCGCACACCTGGGGAAGCGGCTATCAGGATGAAGCATGGGAATGCGCGGTTGATGAAAATGATGATATTTATGTTGTGGGTAATTTTTATTACACCGTTGACTTCAACCCCGACCCGCTCGAGACCGAGAACCGCACCGCAGTCTGGTATGACGATGTCTTCGTCAGCAAATTTGCTCCTAACGGCGATTTTAAATGGGTGCTGACGTGGGGGGGGCCTAGCTTGGATTTCGGACGCGTAATCGCCTCTGACCATAACGGTCATTTCTGGGTAGGAGGATATGCTTACAACTGTGATTTTGACCCCGGTGTAGGAACTGACTTTAAAGAAGGTGGATATTTTCTTAGTAAATTCAATCTTAATGGCGATTATGTTTGGTCTCAATTATGGGCTCCCGATGTTCCGTTTATGGGTTTTGATGTTGACTTGGAAGGAAGAGCGTTTTTCTGCGGTTGGTACAGTGAAAATGACACAGATTTTGACCCTGGGCCAAAAACATGGACATCACAGAACTACTCTAATGGATTTGATTGTTTCATTGTAAAGGTGCTCTCAAATGGCTTTTGGGATTGAAAGTAATTAGAATTTTTCCAATACTATTAGCCTATCTCAATCCAGAGGGTGTCTTAATATATATATTAAAGTCTTTTAACATCAAAACTTTAGAGGTGCGCTATGAGAATAAAAAATCAACTTACGATGATACTCCTATTATCATTCTTTGCCATTTTGGTTAGTGCGCCAATATCAGCCCAACCACCTGGAGAATGCACGAATGATGTAGCAGCATCAGCATTAGATGATGAATGCGGATTTCTCAATGAAAAAATCTTTGATCTTGACACGGATCCTCTTAGAACTGGCATTGATATTGAGCTCGATGGAACAGGGGTATACCCAGACCGAAATGCATTTCTTCGAATAGGTTTTGATTCAATTGAAGTTGGCAATCGAACCTGGTGGCGTGGTACATCTGACTTCACCTGGACATTCGATGCTTCATTAACAGGGACAGACCCAAGCCTGGCATTTAGAGAAAATCAAACCACGCATACCGGAAAGTTTGATGTGGAGCAACGTCAGAGACAAATTTGGATAGTTTCGCCGGGGCTTTTAAACTCTATCAAACGGGATGGATAAGAGGATCAACCACAATACCTATAGCTACGGATGGTTCCTTAATTTATGGGATTGATGGGTCTGGCGAACAACCAATTGATTTTGATGAAGTCACATTTCATCATGGTGAGCCCCATGCATCTGGCCCAGACTTTGAGGCAGCTGGAGTAAAACAATGCGATTTAATTTTGCCTGATGATGGTACAAACATATGGTACATAATTGAACAAGTTGAAGACACAGATCTACTCTTAAGGTCAACATACTACAATCCCAATCCACCAGTTAATCCTCCATATGATTTTGTTGGTAATGCGACGGTTCAACCACAAGCATGCGGGATAAAAGCATTGCAGGGAAGCATTTCTATAACCGATGGCGGTCATGTGACCGATGCATATGGCCTTTATTTGCCCCAGATAGATGATCCCAGCAATACAGTAAAAAATAAATGGGGACTTTATCAAGCGGGCGAAGATTATTTCAATTACATGGGTGGACGTCTGGCTATCGGTGCAGATGTTGATGGTTATTATCCAACCAACACGGTTATCTATCTTGATAAGCATTATGGTGCTGAGGAAACTTCAAAGGATACAAACTATGGCGGTTATATGGAGGTAACGCAAGGAAGTTCATTATATGTCACCGGTCAGAATAGATTTCCAGCAACATTAGAGTGCAAATACACTTACGATACTACCGAAGATACACCATGGTCTCCTCTTGGTTGGGATATCAGAACCAAAGTGATAGATGGGCGATTTATGATAGTTAACAGTGGTCGAATAAACTACGCCGCAGGGCTTACTGCTGGCGTTAATTGCCATCCAAAGTCTCAATACCAAGTCTATCCGGGAGCAGATGTAGCAGTTGGTGTGCGGGGCGGCATTGCTTTAACTGATCCCCGTGACGCGTATAGTGTTGATACTTGGAATTATGGGGATGCTACTTGTTTTAGCACCTATGTCGATATTGCTGGTGGTCATGTAAAAAGGCTTGCCGGTGTCGGTGTTCATACTATGGATATCTCAGATGGACATATAGACGAAGTTGCAGGTGTTGCAATCGAGCATTTGATTAAGAGATATACAGACGCGACTTTCGGAGCCATATACGGTTTTCGACAGGAAGGCCATGAAGAGAACCTATTTAACGGATATATGACGGTTGACTCAAACATAGGTACTTATGATTATGATGGTCTTCCAACTCCTCCTCCGTTTGAAGCTGAAAACTTCATCAACATTGGAGCAAAATCATTTTTTGAATTAAAACGCAACTATGTTGAAATTTCAGACAAGTTAATTGGCTTCAAATACTCCACCCCTGAAATAAAGGAGCCAATAAATTATGATCTATCAGTTGAGAATTCATATTGTATGTATTTGGAAACATCAAAGATTGATGGAATTGAAAATTCATGGGGTATATATCAGGAAGGGAATGACCCCAACTATTTTGGTGGCGAAATCGAAACAAACGGCAATCTTAGTGTATCAGGTGATGCAGATATAGATGGAAAGATTACAATAGCGGGTACTGAAAAAGTAAGAGCTTACAGGGCAACATCGGTGCAATCATTTCTTAGTTCAGGTTGGCACAAAGTAGAATTAGATGGCGAATCATACGACAACCTTGGAAGTTTCGATAACACCACCAATTATCAATTCACAGCATCAATGGATGGATATTATCAAATAAATGCGACCGTTCAATTTGGCGCAACTCACAATACAGACCAAATTGGAATTTCGATTTACAAAAATGGAAACCAGTATTCTTCAAACTTAGGACGAGGATTCGACAATAATTTTATTTCATTAAGCATAAGTGACATAATCCCCTTAAATGAGGATGATACCATCCAACTCTGGGTTTGGATCCCTGATACGGATGCTCGTGTGAGACATACTCAATCGGGAACATATCTAACAATTCATAAAATAAGTTGATTGATAAGTATTTAATTTATTTTTTATTCCGTTAACGCACGATAGCAGTTGATACGACCAGCGCCGAGTTTGCCCTTACTTTTTCGTATGTGGCTCGACAAAAGGTGTTGGGACGATGGGAGCGTTGATGAGTTTATCGCATTTTTTGAGCTTATCGGGGATTTTAATCTGGACTATGTTGCCCACCTCGCTGAGCTCGATTGGAACATATCCGAGAGCGATATTCGCACCGACCGAGGGACCGAACGAGCCGCTTGTGACGAATCCGATTTTTTTGCCTTCGAACCATATTTCATCATTATGACGCGCTGCCGATTTTCCCTCTGGTTTTAATCCCACGAGCTTTTGTTTTAAACCCTCATCTTTGAATCGTTTCAGTATCTCCGATGATGAGAAATTGCGATTTTTGAGTTTGACGACCCATCCGAGATTCGCTTCGAATGGATTGGTGTCATCGGTTATATCGTTGCCATAAAGCGAGTAGCACATTTCAAGACGAAGAGTATCGCGTGCAGCGAGTCCGATCGGTTTCGCGGAATCGCCGGCGATCGCGAATATCTTGCGCCAGAAATCAACAGCAAGGTTGTTTGAAACTATTATTTCAAAACCATCTTCACCGGTGTAACCGGTACGGGCAACAGTGAGCCATTTTTCATCATCCTGCCAGATCCATTTCAATCCGAAATACGGCATGTTTTTAACATTAGCGTCGGGAACGACTTTATCGACAATTTCCTCCGCTTTTGGTCCTTGTACAGCGATAAGGGAGGTGAAATACGAACGATGACGCCAGATGCCTTTTTCAGGTACCTTTGATGCGACCCACGCGACATCTTTTTCAACATTTGCACCGTTGATGACCCAGAGATATACATCATCCGCGAGACGATATGTGATAAGGTCATCGACCATGCCGCCGCGATCATTCATCAGAAGTGAATACTGCGCCTCGCCGACATTCAATTTCGCGGCATTATTTGAAACGAGGCGATCTATCGTTTGAAGAGCTTTAGGTCCTGAGAAGATAATCTCACCCATGTGCGTCAAATCGAATATCCCGCAGCTCTTGCGAGTGAAGAGATGCTCATCCACCTGTGATGTGTACCAGACCGGAAGTTCATAGCCGGCGAATTCGATCATTCGCCCTTTCATTTTTAGATGCTCCTCATAAAGGGGAGTTCTGCGTATTCCTTTTTCGTTTATTTTATGCTGTTCGGGCATGATGCTGTCCTTTCATTCGTAAATGCGATATGGCAAATAAAAAAGAAGCATTCATAATTCCACCATGGATGCGCTTTGTCAAGTGGTGAGTGTGTGAGTAACAAAAAACCACGCGGTATGCGTGGTTTTAAAAAATCGCCTTGGATATTTTTTTTATCGCGACCTTGTGTAATACCTGGTCTTGTTTCGCAATTTATTATCTATTTCCTCAGGCAGCAAGAGCTGGCGATAAATGTTTATCACCTTGCGGACATACTGCTGGGTTTCTTTGTAAGATGGTATGTCATTGCCGGCTTTTTTCACGGCATCCGGACCCGCATTGTAAGCCGCGAGTACAAGGTCGAGAGGATATTTATGCCCCTGCCATCGCCTGATTTCGCGGTCGAGATAGAGATATGTTCCCCGGATATTTTCGAAGCAATCGAAAGGATCATCAACGTTGAGTGAATCGGCGGTATATGGCATGAGCTGACCCAGTCCTTGTGCACCCTTATGGGATACAGCATCAGGTCTGAAAGATGATTCGGTGGCAACGAGCGCCATCACCAGACGGGCATCGACATGCGGATATTCCTCGTTAAGCGCCGCGATAGCCCAGTATATCTCATCAGCTGTTTTCTCATCGAGTTTCTTGTTGAAATATCGCATCACTTTGATGTACTTCTCTTCAATCGATGAGAACTCCATATCCGCTGCGTCAATACCGGGATTGCGTCGGTATGATCGCGATGTCGGTTTTTGATGTTTCACGACCTTCGGGGTCTTTGTAATTACTATGGGTGTGGCATTTTTTCTTTCATCGGGATGTGTTCTTACAAAATCGAAAATGCTTTGAAGTATTAGCTTGCCGGAATCATCGAGCTCTTCAACGCCATGGCTTTTCATCGTAGGGGTACCGAAGAAGTAAGCGGCGACCGCGGTTTCCGGGTCGCCGGGGAATGTCTCGAGCTGACCCGCGAGAGCACGCGCGACACGGTCAACATCGCTATAAGGACCGGGAAGCGATGTAACCTGGTCGTTGGGCATTATGAAACCGTTGTCAACATTGTATTGAAAAACATGCGCCTGGGGAAAACCTGAGAATTTGATTTCTTCCTCCATAACAGCAATAAGCAGAACGGGATTGACATTATAGTCGATCTCGACTTTTTTTATCGCGTATGAGAGTTGTTTGATTTCAGCGATCGGTCGTCCGACCTCCACGAGGATTCGCTTGATAAGGTCGATCGTTGGGTCACCCGCACCGTTGGAATATACCTCAGCTCGTGTGATTCCGGGCAGTATCAAAATTGTTATCAGGATAGCGATAAAAAAAACAAATCTTCTCATGACGTTTTAACTCCGGGCAGTACTTTGACCGTTACAGATAATCCGCGAATCTCCTCAAGTTATAGAACGTCTCAATTTGCCAAAGGTTCAATTCCCATATTTAATATCCATTAAGTCGCATTAAATATTTCCATCGCCATCGAGGTGTTCCGATGCGAGTTTCTGATAGATAGCCGATGTTTCCTTGAAGAGCGGACGCAGGTTATAAAGTGCAGCGAAATCGCCTGTAAGGATTATGGTCCGGCTCAGAAGCGCGCTTAAAAGGTCGAGATCATCCATCCAGAATTTATGTGCGGTCTCCCAATCCATCGTGATTGTGACATCGGGACTGATTTCACCATCCTTATTCGGGATGAATCTTGCACCATCTTTTCTGCATTCTATGGCGAATTTTATTTCCGGATCTCTATAGTTGATACCGATGGTTTTATCGAGTTTCGCAAATCCCTCCTGCAGGTGTTCCCTGGAAAAGACATCAGCGAAAAAAGCCTTGAAAAGCGCTTCAATCTTTTCCACATCTTTTGTTATCGGCATAATACTACCTCGATTCGATAGTCGAACGGACATCGGAATTACATAAAAATGACATCTGGAGCGGATCGGACTCGAACCGACAACCCCTACCGTGCAAGGGTAGTGCTCTACCAGTTGAGCTACCGCCCCTTCAAACATACTATAAGTCCCCCTTATTAAACGCCAAACAGCATCCACAAATTATTGGATGCTCCCCTTGCTTTAAAAATATTATGATAATTCTACCTTATTTCAGTGTAATTTCCAAACACGGGGATAATGAATTTTAAGGGAATTTGGATGGGAATTGTGTGCTAAAATACGGAATGTGACCAGTGCTGCAGAAAAAGAGGAATCGAAGAACTGTCATATCGTGCATGATGAGATGGATACGCGATTCGCTCGATTCATGGTCTACATGATTCTGATTGCCATTGCATATATAACCGTTTCGTATGCGTATTACCTGATGCTTGCGGGGCCATTGGCAAAAGCGCAGATGATGATTCACAAATCGGTGATAGAGGGAACTGCACCCAAACCGATACAGTACAGAGTGTTGACATATTACATGGTTGAAGCTTTGCATCGTCTGACAGGTATCGCGGTATGGCGTTCTGACCTAATCCTCCGTTTTGCTTTCACATCGCTGTCGCTGATTTATTTCCAAAGGTTCCTGAGAGGATGGTTCGATTTCACATCAAGTGCGGTTGGCGCATTGATTATGGGAGCCCTTTTACCCATCACATATGTCGATCACACGCATCAGCCGCATGATATACCCAATCTATTTTTCACGATACTCGCTCTTGGCTTTATACGAAACCACAGGGAAGCCTGGTTACTGATATTGATCCCAATAGCCATGCTAAATCGCGAATCGTTCATTTTCGTTTTCTGGGCCTGGCTTTTCTACAACATAGCCCGAATACCTTTCCGGACAATTGTTGTGGAGTTTCTGCTTTTCACTTTAATAGCGCTTGTCGTCTATCTAGCTCTTCCATATTATTTTGGACCGAGGGCGAGCTATGTTGAGATGGTGCAACTCAAGAACAATTTGAATCCGCCTATGATGTGGAAATGGTTTTCAAGGCTTGCAGCCTTTATTGGTCCCATGGTACTGGCTTTGTGCATGAAATTCAAATCGCAACCTGTTTTTTTAAAACGGTCACTTGGCTATGTGGCGGTTTATATGATTGTTATGTTCTTCATAGGCAAATATCAGGAGACAAGACTGTTCCTTCCGATTCTTCCTGTTTTAATCCCGCTTGGATTGGCATCGATTTTTCCTGTATATGACCCCGATTCGACAATTTCACTTCCTGCAAGAAGCGAGAATGAGCAGAATGGGTAGCATCTTTTCGATAGACCCGAATCTTTTAAAACTAATCGGATATCATATGGCTCAACATCCCGGTTTTGGTGCGAGGGATGCATATAAGCTTCTGCATCAGCATTTCTTTGGCTCGGAGCATTGGTTCTCCGATTTGGAACAGATGAAGGAAATTCTAATCAAGGAACTCAGTAGAACCAAATCGGATGATAACATTCCTTTAATCGAACCGCTCGCGATTGATTTCAGCATATTCAGAGTGAATTTATCGATGTTTAAATGGATGAGTCTTGATCCCGAAAAGCTTCTTTCCGCATTTATCGAACCGCCTGAAGATATCGATGAGAATGCGGAGCAAGAGTTCAAAAAAACCTGGAGGGATTTGATTCAAAAGGCAAGGGATGGAGAAGTTGATCTGAATGCTGATGAAATGGAGGATTTAGTCAGACAGGGAGTGGTGGAGAAATGTATCCCGGTTCATCATTCCGATGAGTACGTGCGGTTAAACAATCCCGCATATAGAGTGGTACGTCGTGACGCATTTTTTAGATATTTCCCTGAACTGAGGGACAAATTCCCAAAGCTTATTTCCCTTTCAAATATCCATAAGCATTAAACCGGATAGCTCGTCTTTTTTACGAACGATTTTAATGTTGAGGGGGGTGATGATAATCTCTCCAACTACTCCGATGATGCCCTCGAACAGATGTCCCCCTTCTATATGGTAATCAGGGAAACCAAGAGTGATGTGGGCGTGAATGATGGGTTCATCATTTTCAGTCCATGCAATGTTGCCTATCAAGCTTGTGATTTCGCATACGGTATCTATAGTTTTTTTAATGTATTCTTTCTTGATGCGGTCGAAGTAGCCGATAATCGCCCGTTCGGTAGCTCCTATGCCTGTGAAAGAGCCGGATGGCAATTTCTCATTCGCCATTAATTCTTTCAAAGATGCCATTATCTCCTCGCCGATATTCAGCTTCAGGATATATATTTTTCCATCGTGGGTGACATTCATAGAGTTGTGACCGCTGCAAAAAGGATGTTAAAGAAAAAAAATTGGGACAGTCCCGGATGACGATTTCAAATCGAATATTACTTATTTACCCATTTGAGACTAGAAATAATTGATAATCTATCTATAGGGACAGTCCCCATTTTTTTTCATAGAGTTAAACCTGGGTGACCTGCTTTTGTTTCATCGGCTTGTCCCGTCGAGCGAGAAGTTCCTTATTATGACCGTTCTCGTAATATTCAATAGGAATGGGCCAATGAATGTTTTCCGGTATTGAGTCTATATAAGTCTTGCGATATTCGGTATTTTGCATTCTACAATTTTTTCGCTTGCACCTGTATTCGGGGTGATGAATCATCTTGTTCCAAGCATTGATTAATCCGCCATCATCACGGACATTACCGAAGCTGACAGGATTGAAATCGCAGGGATTGATATCACCATACGCGGTCGTATAGACTTGATAATATCCGCCGAAACATCCGGAACCATGCGGAGAATTTATGTATGATTGTGCGATTACACCCGGTCCATCGGGAATCTGCCTGGTTTTCAGAGTCAATTCCCGGAGATATGTTCTTTCCTCCTCACCAAGCATTAATGATGTATCGCGTATCCATTTTCCACTGGGCACTGGATCGAAGATTGTCACTTCGATAAAACCGTTTTCTTTCGCCATTTCAATGAGTTTTTCGATGTCGCCGTTTCTGATTTTTTCTTTTGTCGCATATGTGCTGATACCGGTAAGGATTCCGAGTTCACGCACCGCAGCTGCTCCCTCGAACGCCAGCTCATAGCAATTTTCCGTTCTTCTAAGACTGTTATGGATTTTTGGATTTATATCATCAATTGAAACATTCACGGCATAAAGACCGGCATCCGCGAGCTCCTTCGCCCGTTTCTTCAAGAGCATGCCATTTGTGAACATCAGAGTTGAGCCCTTTTCGGGAGTGATGTGGGCAATGATTTCAGGGAGGTCGGGACGTAAAGTCGGTTCTCCACCCGTGATGACATGGTTATATATGCCGATTTGACATGAATCATCGATAACCTTTTTCCATTCCTCGGTGGTCAATTCCTTGAGGTTCGGATTGATCTTGATTTCCGCCGAGCAATGCACACAGTTGCACTGACATCTATAAGTAACCGCCATGGTATTGGTGGTCGGAGCACGAAGTCTGAAAACAATATCCCGCATACGGGCAATCACCGCTCTGTCACCGGCGATCGATGGAAACGGTGGATGATAGAGCGAGTAGATGTTCGAATCAGGGAGATACTTTATTACTTTCTGTCTGTTCAGCTGGGCGCAGTAGTAATTAGCAAGGCCTTGAAATTGGTTTTTAAAAGGGCTTTCCAGTTCCGCTCGGATTTTTCCATTCTCATCTTTCCATAGCTTGACTTTTGGGTTCAAAGTTCTGAATATCAGGTCTTTTCCATAATACGCAATGTCATCGCTGACTTGCAACACCTTATTGATTATCTTCATGGCTTGCCTCCTATCAAACATCCTGAAAATTCGACAGAAACTCACCAGTCATAGCAGCTGAATCCTGTCACCTATTTTCTTTAGTGCTTGAATCTCTATAAAAATTCTCTTAGTTCCAAGTATCTTCCTCGATGTCCTATAGTATTTGGTTTATATTTATTGTTTCAATCGAACACAAATCCTCTAATGGGATAAAAATCTTTTTATCCCTTCATCCATTTTAAATACCATAACTCATTTCATTTCCCACGTCAATATATGCAAGTTGAAATTAAGAAAAAATGGCGGCAATTCACAAATATTTATTTCATTGGGATCGTTCCCCTTTTAACAGGGATTTTACGGATTTAATTAAAACCCCCGCTCTTGTGCGGGGATTCCGGTTTTGCACTTAAATTCAATTCAAATCTTATAAAGGATAATGATTGCTGAGGTACTGTTCTGCTACAGGTTGATGAAATTACCAGTTTCCGGCTTTATCGGAGCCGCTTGTCAGGGCGATTATAACACCATCACGATAACCATCGGGCGCACCATAAATCCATTCTTCGGTTTTGGGTTCGATATACGGGAAGTATGGCATCTTGCCCCGACTCCCACCTCCGAAGACTTCCGGACTCGAAAAGTAAATCGGGGTTTGAGTTGTTCTCTGGTAATACGGATGAGGTTCATAGTATCCGGCATCGCCATAACCTGATAAGTTATCGCAGGCAGCGCCATCAACATCTGTGAGCCTGATAACATCCTCGCCATCCGTGCGCATCGAACCAAAGCCACCGATGAAATATTTATCGATTCTGCAGTAATAGAAATCCCATATCCTCGAAAGGTTTGGATTTGGTGCAGAGGCATTCAGGAATCCCATATGGAAAAGGTAAGTTCCACCTGAGCGATAGAAAAACTCACCAGGCCAGTAAGCTTTCAGCGTGACACCGGATTCGAGATCCGAAGTTGCAATGCCCCAGCTGACATCGCTCTGGATGCGTTCCCATTCAGGGATTCCTCCCATGGCGTAGAAGGGATTGGCTGGAGTATTGACCTGAACCATGTCCACCCAATACGTTTTCGCTTCCTCGAGAAAGCAGTTACTAATGCGACTCAGACGTATCTGGTTGTTTCGATTTTTATACCAGAGATATCGAGGGTCTTCGACGATATTACCCATCTTTTCGCCATTGAAACCGAATCTTGGATCACCATCTCCGATCTGGCAAGGTGATGGTCCAGTCCATCGCACAATTGTCGAGAGACCTTCTCCATCGTTGAGGAACGCATTGCGTGGATAGCTATTCATATAACCAAGATGGATTAGTGGGTCGAAAGGCGGAATAGCATCTCCATTGGTTCCTTGGTTGTCGGTATCAGGATCGTATAGAATATGGCCATCGTACATGGTTCGACATCCGATTCCCGGTATTGTCGACCACCCTTTTTCATCGCCTCCCCAAAGCATAGCGGGATACTGTCCTGAGTGGTCGGTCGCATAACGTTCGAGAGCGATTTGAATCGAGTGGATGTTCGCTTTCACTTCGGCTTCTCTTGCCTTGTCCTTCGCTTTGATATAGTTCGGAAGAGCGATTGAGGCGAGAATCCCGATGATGGTGATTACGACAAGGAGTTCGATTAGAGTAAATCCTCTGTCCCTATTTTTGATCATTCATTCATCTCCCTTGTGTGGGGTAAATAATCGCGCGAAACCAATTATCTCCTCCCCTTCAGAATATATCTCTTCAGCCGGAATATCTTAACTATTTGTTAATGCGATGAGAAAATTAAAACCGGTTAATCAGTAATCAGAAACATTTAAAATAAATCGTTTAATACAAATACAAATTCGAGTAACCAGCATCTCTACAATTAAATTATATCCCATACCCCCGAGGATGTATAGAGAGAAAAAAATGGGGACAGTCCACATACATTCAGTCTCTTTGTCCATCCTACATGTCGCATTTTATCTATATTCTCTGTTCGTTAGATTTCCTTGTTCGGGACTGTCCCCGTTTTTTCGTAAAAGAGAAACCCCCCGCCTTGTAAGCGGGGGGTCGTGGTTTCGCGCTGTAAGAGAGTTGATATAAGGTATAAATAATTGCAGATAGAAAAGCCCCACACCGGGGATTCCGCAATATTAGAAGTTAGGGGCTTTGTCGGTTCCGCTGGTTAACGCGATGATTACTCCATCACGATATCCATCCGGAGCACCATAGAGCCAGTCAGCTGTTGCGGGATCGAGGTATGGGAAGTAGGGCATTTTGCCCTTTTCTCCACCACCGAATAGCTCGGGGCTGGAGAATGTTATCGGGGTGGATGCAGTACGCGTGTAGGTGGGATGTGGTTCATAACTGCCACCACCCTGATATCCAGACATGTTGTTAATGGCATTGCCATTAACATCGGTGAGTCGGACTACGTCCGCACCGTCGGTTCTCATGGAACCGAAACCACCGAGGAAGTAGCGGTCGATCCTTGTGTAGTAGAATTCCCAGATTAAATTGAGTCCGGGATCTGTTCCGGTATCGACCAGGAAGTTCTGCGGGAACAGGAATGATCCACCGGAGCGATAGAAGAATTCACCGGGCCAGTAAGCCTTGAGTGTGACTCCGGATTCAAGATCGGATGTTGCCACACCCTGGCTGACATCGCTCTGGAATCGCAACCACTCAGGGAGGCCGCCCATCGCATAGAACGGGTTAGCCGGTGTTCTGCTGTTAACCATACCGACATAGTACTCATCTGCTTCATCGAGGAAGCAGTTTTTGACTCGGCTTAGGCGAATCGCATTACTCCTGTTCCTGTACCACAGATACCTTGGGTCCTCAACGATATTCCCCATCATTTCGCCGTTGAACCCGAATCTCGGATCACCGTCGCCAAGTACGCATGGTGATGGTGCGGTCCATCGGACGATTGTGGAGATACCCTCGCCGTCGTTCAAGAAGGCGTTTCGAGGATAAGAATTCATGTATCCAAGATGTATCAGGGGGTCGAACGGCGGAATAGCGGTTCCATTGGTTCCTTGGTTATCGGCATCGGGGTCGTATGGAATATGACCATCGTACATGGTTCGGCATCCAATGCCGGGTATGGTCGACCAGGCTTTCTCGTCCCCTCCCCAGATCATCTTGGGATACTGTCCCGAATGGTCCGTGGCGTATCGCTCCAGTGCAATCTGAATTGAATGCACATTCGCTTTAACCTCGGCTTCTCGGGCTTTATCCTTCGCCTTGATGTAGTTCGGGAGAGCTATCGCGGCTAGGATTCCTATGATGGTAATAACCACCAGGAGTTCGATAAGGGTGAATCCCTTATCCTTTGAGTTAATCATTGACATCACTCCTCGACCTGAAATGCGTAATATCGCGCGAAACCACTACGCGAGTAAATATCAATTTTAAGCATTATATTTTAAGGTCGATGCGGCTGATATTCAAAGCATTCTTATGAAATATAAATTATTGCTGTTTTTGCCGTCGACCGTGGTTCCCAATACATCCACATATATTATAAATGACACCAATAACTTTTCCAAGAGAAAATCAAAAGAAATAGAAACTTATTATTTCTCTTATGAAACGTTTTATCGACAGTAAGAACAAAAAAGATATTTATTTAATCTGGCAGGCGCCGAGATGACTCAGGGCGACATCCAGATCATGCCCCTTAGGTTCACAGTCGATGTAACGCTGCCAGTATTCCGCCGCTTCCTTGAATCGATTCGACTTTTCAAGGCTCAAAGCAAGGTTCATCAGAGCGGTCATGTTCCTCGGTTCGTGCTGCAAACCCATCTGGAAATTGTAAATCGCATCGTGATAGTTCTCTTCTTCGAAGTGCGTGAGACCGAGATTAACATAAGCGCCTGCGTGAGTCGTATCGAGATCAAGCGCTATGTTATAGTGCTGACGAGCCATCCTGTAGTTTTTTTCTTTCCTGAAGCAGTTGGCGAGCTGGAAATTCGCTTCTGCGCTCTTCTGGTCGATCTCCACGGCTTTTTTAAACTGCGATTTGGCATCGTCATACTTGCCAAGCTTGTAAAGTAAACCTCCATAGGTCAATATCAGGTCCATGTCACGGGGATTGATATCCACACCTTTTTCGAAAAAGTCTTTCGCTTCATCCATTTCTTTCAACGCGAATGAGACCTTAATCAGAGCTTTTACCGCATCCATATAGGATGGGTCTTCTTTTAAAGCAGCGGTGAGTTTCTTCTTGCCCTCGTCGAGTTTCTTGTTGCGACAGAGTTCAAGTCCTTCCTTAAGTAAATCCTGTGCTGACACTTTCTTTAAACCTCCAACGGTTTAATATGATATGAAATCATTATATTGAATAATTAATAAATTGTTACCGTCGTAAAAAGGATAACAGAGAAAAAATGGGGACAGTCCACAAATATTCAGTTTCTTTGTTTGTTCTAAAAGAGACATTTTACCTATTATCTCCACACATGCGATTTGTTGAGTTGGGACTGTCCCCATTTTTTTCATGATCACAAAGGTTCTTATCCCTTTTTTACCAAACTAATTGCCCCGACTTGCGCGGGGCTTCAGCTAAATTTTACAAGGAAAGAACGTTTTTGCAAACCTTTTCACGGTTCGAAATTATCGAAAATAATCTCTATCTCGCAGCTATCGCTTTCGGGAGAGCCCGAGATTCCAAGCACTGCGAATCCAACCTGCTTGGTTATGTTTTTCCTGGCGATGTAGCTTTCCGCAAGTCTCCAAAGACGCTTCTTCTGTTTTTGCGAGTAGCTTTCAAGAATATCACCCATGCGACGCGTCTTCACCTCGATGAAATAAATAACATTGTCATGTTCAGCTATTATATCGGCTTCTCCGGCATCCAATCGAAAATTTTTCTCGATTATCTGGAAACCTGAATTTTCGAGGTATTCAATAGCTTTCTTTTCGCCGGTCCTGCCAAGGTCTTTTCGTTGGTCTGTCATGGATTCACGCGTTAATTCCTGAATGCCGGAGTATATTTATACCATATAAAATATTAGTAATTCGAAGGGATAATACCATAACATTCTTGAAATTCCAAGATACATTTAAAACCGTTGATTAGCGCGATTTCCTTGTAAGATGAACCTCCCTTCGGTAGAATTTATCTGTTACTCTGTGAAAGAAAGCACGTGATATCAAAAAGACTTTCTTTAACGATTTTAATGGCGTATCGGAAAATTCACAAAGATTGAACAGTACAACTGAAAAAACCGGGTCAGGCATTTTCAGTCGCGCATACTTTGATGGGCGAGTTAATATCGCAATACATCCGATGCACCTTCAATCTGACGGAAAAAGTATCGGACACATCATCGTTAACACGAACGATCCCCAGAAGAGGTCGATTGATGGCTCATATCCAATCTCGGTTTCAATCGACAGAGCGGCTATAATCACGAAACAATCTCATTCCGATCAATCAATAACGGGGGAAAAGCGACCACGCGGAATGTCCTTCATGACTTCTCAGAATGAGTTGAGATTGAATTTCATCCCGGAGAAAAACGCATATGAGTCAAACCTTTGGATTTCCACACCGTGGGGCGATATCAGGGAGAAGATAAAATATCTAACCGGTTTCAAGCATTCGTTGCACGAGACTTTTGAATGCATGATTTATGCCTTTATCATCGCGATAGTCGTCAAGACATTTTTCTTCGGTGCATTTTTCATACCGTCGCAATCAATGGAGAATACACTGTTTATCGGTGATCGACTCGTGGCGAACAGGTTTATTTATTTTCTTCGACAACCGCATCGACAGGAGGTAGTAATTTTCAGGACTTATTCACCCAAGGAACGCATGAATCGTTTTCACCTTGAGGAATCACCGCATTTCGACCCGGTAAAAAATCTTCGCGAAGCGGATTATTACAAATCCACGGAGCAATTGGTTGCTGCTGTAGTCGATCCTTCATTCAGAGACCGCATAGAGGTCAAAGATGGCGCTTTGTATGTGGATAAACTATTTATGGGTTTTCCACAAATAAGCAAGGATAAAGCGCAGGATATTTCAATCGATGGGAAATTTTTCGCAAATGGTCAGTTAAATTCTGATAGTATCGTTCTTGATAATCAATTGCTGGGTTCCTTATCGATCGATGGCAACCACCTTGTATTAATAGCTGGCGATAATCGATTTGAGTTGGGTAAGCTCGATGTTTACTATCCTTTGGGGCATTCCGGACTTGTGCAATATCGAGGGCAAAGTCCGAGCAATCCTGTGATTGATGGAATCAAAAGCATTTTTTTCATGGTTATTGGTCGCAAGCCATCGATTATCGCGGATGAAAATCAGCTAATAGGCAATATCGTGTTCAAAGGTAGTGGATGGAGTATTTTTAATAAGAAGCTCGATCTTAATCTTGATGGACGACCGATACGGTTTCCGCTTCCTTATCAGGGATTTAATGGGGAGAAAGTCGAACTCGGAAAATTGTACGTAGACAATGGAGAGGTTGTGCTAAAGGATAGCGAGAAGGTTTTGCGTATTTTCGGAAAACCGATTATAAGGGATGATGTAGCATTCGTGAATGATCAGCTTTTCGGATATGTAGAACGAACATCCGATGGTTTCCTGATCAATGGAATGCCTCTAACAGATTTGTGGGAAGTTCGTGATTTCATTAAGCGATGTGTCGCGCTTCCGGGTGATGTAATCGAGATCAACGATGGCAAAGTCATTGTGAATGGAAATACTCTGCTGGAGCCATACGTTGATTCAGAGAATATGAGATATGATGATTACGGACCGTACACCGTACCGGCGGGTCATTATTTCATGATGGGGGACAATCGAAACAATTCAAAGGACAGTCGGATGATAGGTCCTATCCCACGTCAGAATATAGTCGGCAAAGCTATGTTTGTCTTTTGGCCGCCTAATCGTATCAAGAGTATCCCCCACTAAAAAAAATAGTATAATAATGGTGTCATAGGTTTATTCGACTTAATCCTGTTATCGAACGCTGAAGCTCTTTAAACCGGACCGATTTTAATATCAAATGGAGGTGGCCTGACACAATGCGGCTTGAAACACTCAATTTCAACAACCTGATGGAGGCGTTTTCCTGTGTTCGACGTGTCCCCATCTGGAAAGATTTATCAACTGAAATCGAGCAGTCGGTATTTTATCTCCAACACGCAATGCAGAACGGATACAAGGGGAAAATAGCTTTTGAGAACGAGAGAGCGGTGGGACATGTCTTCTATGCTCCGCTTTCGAAGGCTCCCGTACCGCTCGCGAGCGATCACAGTTTGATTTTTATCCGATGTCTTTATGTCGATCCGCTTTTTCGCAATCTCGGAATCGGTTCGAGCCTTCTCGCGGCGATGAAATCCGATTCGGGTAATTATGATGGCGCACTGCTTACAGCATCACAGAAAGACAAAGACTGGCATTATTCAATGTTCGAAAAAGTCGGATTCAAAACAATAGGTGAGGAGAACGGACTAATTCACATGTTTCTTCCGATTAGAAAAGAAATAATCGAACTGAGGATTGTTTCAAAAAAACAGAAGACGCAACGTGACAAGGTTCAAGTGACTCTGTTCTATGACGATTTCTGTCCGATGAGGAACCAGCTTGTGTCGATGATACGGAAGGCTGCGGGTATGTTCGGTGATTCAATAGAGCTTCGTGAGATCGACCTCACGCCTGAAACCGCGAAATTATATGGCACAAGCGCGTCATTCATGATCGATGACGAACGCTCGTTCGCCGTTGTCGCAAATATGGATGAGATAGTCGGACGAATCGAATCAGCGATTGAGAGAAAGGGTTTGTAGTAATAATTACCACATCTTTAATATTCGCAATCCATCCCAGTTGTTTGCAACATACATATATTCATCTGCAATGCTCACATGGTAAGCGGTGCTGTTAGAACTGATTGTTTCAGTAATGTGGCTGGTGATGGGTGGATCTATGTCAATAATAAAAACAGAAGTGAATCCTGATGCATACGCGTAGCTGCCAGCAACGCAAACATTATCGATGTCGTCAGGAGCTTGAACGATATTCACGATATATGCTGATTCAGGCGGTGTGATATCGACAATCCACAAACCATCGTTGCCATCTGCTGCATAAGCGTATTTGCCGTTAACATAAACATCAGTTATAGAATCCCAGGAATACCTGTAAACAGTTTTAACGATGTGTGCATCATCGAGTGGATCGATATCGATAACATGCAAACCTTCTCCGGCACCTGCCGCATAAGCATATCCATCGGAGACTTGGATTCCCCAACAACCGCCCGGAAATTCTATTGTTTTTACAAGTGATGCGGAATCGGGTGGAGAGATGTCTATGACTTGTAATCCCACCTTCCAATCGGCCATGTATGCGTATTCATCCGTAACGAAAAGATCTTCAGTGAAATTCGGCAAGGTGACAATTTTTTCAATATACGGTTCATCGGGTTGTTTTATGTTAATAATATATAAGCCACCTTCCCGATAATTTACATAAGCATAACCGCCTGAAACCTGAACATCCTGAGCATACTTGAAATAAACTGTCGAAATAATGTGAGCTTCGGATGGCGGTTTGATATCGAGGATTTTAAAACCACCCCAATCATCTGCCACGTAAGCGTATTCACCATCGATATCGACATCATGAGGTTCGCTTAGCATGTAAAGAGATTTAGCGATATACGCATCCTCTGGGGGTGTGATATCTACTATTTGAAGACCGCCTTCCCTTGCAGCTGCAAACAGATATTCATCAGAAACAAAAAGACCTGAGGGAATTCCGGGTATTACCACAGTTTTAATGAGATTGGCTGTGTCGGGAGGTTCTACATCAACTATCTGCACAGCATCATAACATGCGACATATGCTATCCCGTTTGAAACCAATACATCACCGGCTTCGCGTGTAAAGGTTAGCGTTTTGACCATATAAGCTGAATCCGGGGGTTCAATATCTATTATATGCAGACCGGTGTCTCCAAAAGCCACATAAGCATAGTCACCTGAAACATAAATGCCACCGGCGTGCCCCTCATCCGGTAAAGGAACCATCTTAACAATGTAAGCTGTTTCAAGAGGATCGATGTCTATTATATATAAACCCTGATAATTAATTACATATGCGTAATTATTGGTTACATAAACCTGTTCAGCCCAGTCCAGATTCATATCGTCATAGATTGTTTTGATAATATTTGCATCTTGAATCGGTTCTATATCTATAATCACCAAACCGGCATGGCTATCCACCACGTACGCATACCCATTCAGAACTTTGACACCTACTGCTCTATCTGGTGTGTCAACGGTTTTTTCGATATGTGCGTCCTCCGGAGGATCTATGTCAATTATCTGCAAGCCATTGTAGTAATTCGCGACGTATGCGTATCCATTCGAAACATCCAAATCAATAACTGTATCCTCAAGATCGACCCAACCGATCCAGAAAGGATTTAACGGGTTTGATACATCATATATCTGCAATGCAGAAGATATTGTATAAGCGTAATTACCGTTGACAACAACATCTGTTGGTTGATTTTGAAGCCATGGCGGGGTGACATCGATAGGATGCGGTGGGACGCTTTCAACACGAGCTATTGCTTCTTTGAATACATGGATATCAGTGGGGATATCCCAGGCTGCAATCAAAATATCATAATAGCCTGCTGGTGCAAGTTTACTGTTATTGATTGTCCCTGAAAAGATGTACTCATTCGGGTTCGAACCGGGTCGGGAATATAAGAGTTGAATGGCACTATCGAATAGGTCAGGCGCCTCAACCTTGCATTTGATATTTGAATCACCTTGCCAGTCGAGGAATGTAACCTCGATAGGTGCAGATCCGCCTTCCACAGTAAGACCATCGCCGACCGAAGTATTAATCTCCACTGGCTCTGGAGCGTTATCTGTGACTGGTTTGGGTGGAGATGGGTAATTAGATGAGACATCAACAACAAGTTTAAATGTAAGTGGTCCATCAAAGCCGTTTAAATCAAGAAACCATCGCTGAGCATCACTTGTAACGCCTGTGCTTGACCATACACGATAAAGCTGATCCTTGAAATATGCCCTGAACGGATTTGCGTTTCCCGCGATTGTTCCACCAAGGTTATCATAAAGTTTTGTGTATCCATCTATGTCTCTTATGACCGAATTGTTCGCCTGAACATTGAATATCGGATAAAAACAATCGACTCTGCTGCTGGCTGGAAGAATAACGATTATTCGTGGATCATAGGCATCAATCCCGCTTTCGGGCATCGGATGCGAAAGTAACAGTGTCACCCAGAATGATGGATTCCATCCTTGAGCTATGATTTTAAGAGTGTTCGGATATATGTTAGTCAGAGGAAAATGATAGTTGCTAATGCGATCTGATGATGCCAACTTAACTGTTTTAGCGCTGGGATCAACAAACATATCATAAACCGCAATAATGTCGCGATTTCCCTCAAGTGTGGATGATATGGGCTGATTGTCAGGAATATTTGGCTGGGATTCGATAGGATTATTTTGCTTTGAGCATGCAATACAAAAGAGAATAAGAAAAATGAAAATCCCTGTGAATAACACAAATAAATACCTCATTATTAAACTCCCTGAAATGAAGCTGAAAAATAATCACTTTCTAATATTATAGCATATATAATTGTTAGAATTTTTGGGGACTCATAGTTCCTGTCCCCATTTAATTTTTCTACCGAACGCCTTCCTCTGTGCTGGCTGTGAGGAAAATAATGGGCGGATCATCGGATGAAAGTGTTATCCCGCCGAAAAGGTAAATCTTTCCATTCAAGGTGGCGCTCGCGAATTGAATGCGTGGAATCAGCAACTGGCCTATCTCAGCAAAACTCTCTGCGGCATCATCATATAGAAGAACGCGATGTTCAAGCGTATCGGCATCGATCGCTCCTCCAACGAGGATTATATCGTCGTTTACATTTTCCCATCGGGGACTCAGAACCGGTGTATCGAGTTTGGGAAGCGAGTTTGGTTGTGTCCATGTCGACATGCTTGCAAGGTCAAAATATTCGATATATGGGGTGAGCTCGCTTCCGGGTCCAAGAAGCGGTTGTCCACCGACAACATAGATTTTATCGCCTTTGAGTGTCATGGCGAACTGCGAGCGCACAGCAATCATGTCAGCAAGACGCCCCCAGCTTCCATTAACTGTGTCGTACCGATAGAATGTGCGCTGGTCTTTTTGCTGAGTATTGAATCCGCCTGCCACATAGATAATTTTATCTTTTACAACCGCATCAAGCCCGTGTCGTCTTACAGGTTCTTCCGGTATCGGAGTTCCGGTGGACCATGAGTTAAGTTCGGTATCGTAGATTTCCATCGCCAGTGTGTTACCACTTCCGGCATCGAGTTGTCCGCCGATTACATAGATTTTTTTATCGATGGCAACAACGGCCATTCCTGCACGTGCTGTCGGCATGGGAGCGAGGGATGTAATCCATGTATTGGCAACGGGGTCATAGGCTTCGATAGCTTTCGATCTTGGATCGGTCGTGTATATACCAAGGGTTCCACCGATTACATAAATCAGGTTATCGACCACAGATGCGCGTGAATAAGAACGCGGTGTAGGCATCAAAGCTCTCTGAGAGAACTGCATCGCCGGTTGTATCTTATATTCAAAAATCTGATACGTTACAAACTTATCCATGGTGAATAATGCGATTAGAGGATTGTATCCCGGAGGAACTCGATAAGAGCCATCCTGACCGACGAGAGACGGATGTGTGTTCTGTTCCGGCGCGAAAGAATCCTCAACTGCCACGAGACCGGAATATGTACCTTCGGGCAGTCCGAGCTCGTTTGTTATGGTCAATTCGTATCGCAATGGATCTGATACCTCGCGCGGGAAACCTCCAAGCGCGGTTGGGTTTATCGATTCGACAGGTGCACTCATCATATCCGGTACTTCAACTGTGATTTTCTTAACAGATGAAGCTGCGGACATCTGGGTTATACCCGAACCAACAGGTGTTCCGTGGCTCATGTCGAGAACCTTGACTTCAACGATTGCTGTACTCGATGTGTTTAGCTCGATTAGATTGTTTTCTTTTACCGATACAAAAACCTCGCTTGCTGCTTTCTTGTTGTATTGCGGGACTCGATATTGCGGCGTAAATCTATCAAGGAAAGATTCTGTGCTGACCCCGTAGGAGCATTCAACCGCGAAGAGAACTTTGTATCTGATATTGGAATCCAAATCAACAATATAATCGCGGTAGTCGTAATCACATCCCTGACCCATGACGAGATTTCCCGTCGGATTGTACACATCGAGAAAACCGGTATCAGAGAATCCGCTGAAATTACCTTGAGTATAATCGCGGAAATGAAGCATATAGGGATGTGCATTGGCTTGGGTTTCTACAATAGTTTCGAGATATTCATCAAGATAAGTTGAGTAGCCCGAAGCGTTTAACAAGCCTTTTTGAGCTATTTCTACATCAAGGTTTATGAAATGTTTAATCGGCAACGAAGGTTCGGTAAGAGCGAAGAGCCCCTCGACATTGAATACGTGCAGATCGATCCTGTTCCGTCCGGAAAGGGGTTCCAGGGGATTTCCCTTAGGGAAGGGATGCTTAATCCCTATCGATAAAATCAGGTGGTTATCGCTGTCTATTCCGATAGAGCCTATTCGAACGCAATCTCTGCAAGGAACAATTTCGAGAAAGTTGGTGATGTCGATTACCTCAAGGGAGTCGATTAGATTGGCTGAACGAATCGGTGATATTTCGCAGGACAATTCATTAGTGTCGATGTTGAGGATGAACGCTCCGAGCAGACCCATTCCACCGCGTGGCATCCCACTGGAATCCCATTCACTGACAAGAACAGGCGCTTTGAAATTATCGATATTCGAATTTTCATCAGCAGGGATGGCAGGTGTGCCTGATGAACACCCGAAAAGAAACATATTCAGCGCAACCGTAATCAAGAGCACCGATAAAGCTTTTATAGATGACATTACAACACCTCCGAAAAACCTGAAACATAAAAGGGAATTTTAAACAGTAAATCGTAAAATCAGCACTTACCCCCTTATTATGATTATAACCAGTTAAACGGCCATTTTTCAATACATAAATTTTTTATCTTTTTTTTGAAACCTAATCCCGATTCAACGGTCAATATATATCGTTTGGTTGAGTGATTCTCAGTTTTTTGTTTTAAAAAGAAACCGAAGTAAAAGTGAATATGGGTGGATCAGAGATATATGGAATTCAGTACCGGAATTTTGATAACATAATGGGAACCATCTATACATTGATTAAATCTTTTTAGTTTGGATGATTAACATGGCATATAGAATTTTGATTTTTTGTTTATTCATATTACTTGCTCCGGCTGCCGGATTTGCCGAGCAAAGCGACCAACCATCTGAAAGCAGCGAGACTTATGGGCTTAATGATTGCATCAAAACAGCTCTTGAAAATAATCTCGGATTGAAAAGCCGTAATCTCATAGTTGAGAGTACAAAGCTTGAGAGTAGAGCGGCGCTTGCTCCCTTTGATCCATCTTTCTCATTCAACATTTTTGATTCCGTCACGAGAAGAGGCGGGATAAGTTTTCAAAGCCAGGTTTCCGGTGGGAGCGAATCAAAATATCTCGGCAGCGATTTCGAAATCAGCAAGCCGCTTTTCACCGGCGCGAAATGGTCCTTGAAATATGAAACTTCGAGAAGCGAAAGCCAGTCATTCATTGAAGAAGGTACTTTGAAGTCCTACGAGAGCAAGACAACACTAAGCTATACACATCCGATTCTTGAAGGTGCGGATACGAGGGTGAATCTTTCAGGAGTCAGAGTTGCCGAGATGAACGCAGTAAGAGACGAGTTACAGAGAGATGATCTTCGAAGGCAGCTCACATACCAGGTTACGACATCGTTTTATGATACTCTCAAATCCGCTAAAGCTGTTGAAGTGTCGGAGTTATCTTTAAAAGAGGCGCAGAATCTTCATGAGACAACAAAAGCACTTTTTGATGCAGGTAGCGTAGCGGCATACGATGTAATGGTATCGGAAAGCGGACTGGCATCGCGTGAAGAGGCAGTTCTCCTTGCGAAAGCATCTTTACTTAACAATCAGGATACGCTTAAAAACCTGATGGGGATTGAAATCGCGAAGCAGGTAAATTTCACAGGCGAACTTGATATTCTGACCTTAGAGATCCCGGGATTTGAAGATTCCTTAAAGAACGCCGTCCAAAACAGACAGGATTTGAAATCGCTGGAAATATCAAAAAGATTAGCTGAAGAGGAATTATCTCTTCGTGAAAATCGAGTTAAGCACATGCTCGCGCTTATTGGATCGGTTGGATTGCAGGGAGAGGACACGAACTGGGGGAGCGCAATTGGTGATATGAGCAACCTGAGCTGGTATCTCGGTCTTAATTATTCGATGCCGTTAGGTGGTAACAAAGAGGCAATCGCAAGGCTTGAACAGGCTCGATTGAATCTTGCATCAATTAATTTTTCTATCGAAGAGAAAATCAGAGAGATTTCACTTGAGGTAATGCAGGCTTTAAGGAATATTGATACCGCGAAACAGCGCGTGGAAGTGACTTTGAAAGGCGTTAGCCTTATGGAAGAGAAACTTGAGCAGGAGAAAGCGAGATATGAGCTTGGTTTGAATACCACGGGAGACCTTCTGGATTATGAAGAGGACCTTGCGTCAGCCAGGCTTCGCTATATAGAGGCGAGAGCGGATTATTTAAAGACCATATCGTATCTTGAATTCGTAATGGTTCAGAAGATAACGAACTTAAATTGATGCAATGATAATACTGCGGAAAATAAACAAGATTTACGGCATGGATGGATCTAAGGTTCATGCATTGAAGGATGTTAACCTTGAGGTGCATGAAGGCGAGTTCATGGCTGTGATGGGACCGTCCGGAAGCGGCAAATCCACTCTGATGAATATCCTTGGATGTCTTGATCGTCCGACTAACGGAAGTTATTCGTTATATGGACGGGAAATCGCAGGACTTGATGATAATGAACTGGCATTCCTGCGAAATAGAAAAATCGGATTTGTGTTCCAGATGTTTAATCTTCTCAAAAGAACAACGGCGCTTGAAAATGTGGAGCTTCCTCTGATATATGCAGGCGAACCGGATCGACGAACACTCGCGATCAAGGCTCTTGAGAAGGTCGGATTGGGAGATCGTCTGAAACACAAACCGAATGAGCTGTCAGGCGGAGAGCAGCAGAGGGTTGCAATCGCTCGAGCTATTGTGCACAACCCGGAACTACTCCTGGCTGATGAACCGACCGGTAACCTTGATACAAAAGCCGGTTATGAAATAATGAGCGTATTCAAAATTTTAAACGAGGGCGGTCAGACAGTGATCATTGTCACTCATGATGAGGAGATAGGTCAGATGACTAACAGGATTCTTCGTTTTCGCGACGGAGAACTCGTGAAGGATGATAAAAATCCGAATCCGGTTTATCCGTGGAAGGTTTAAACATAATTTTTATCTTTGATTTAAATTTTCTTTTGGAGAATTAGAATGGCTGAAGACAAGAATTTGGAAAAGAAAATGGAAGAGCCAAGTGATGAAAAGAGCGATGAAGATATCCTGGAATCTGAAGCGCCATATGGTTTGATGAGTCGAATTATCGGGATTTTCATTGAACCCGGAAAGGCGTTCAGTCGAATCGCGGAAAAACCCGAAATCTGGGGAGCGGTTTTGTTCACCTTTTTCATCCTGTTGGTTTCATCTCTTTTGACCATGAGCAAATTAGTCGATCTCGCGGTTCAAACAACGACGGATATGCTCGCTGATAAAGGCATGCCGACTGAAGCGATGGAAAAAGTCATCACCTGGACTGAGTGGGGAACGAAATTTCAATCAATATCTTCATTGATAACTGTGGTGGTTATCTGGCTGATTTTTGCACTCTTCGTTTACATAGTGGGTTTGATAATGGGTCAGGAAGCGAATTATAAATCGTCACTTGCAGTCGTTGCATATTCCTCTCTTCCCGGGGTTCTTATCAAGCAGGGCATAATTTCGACAGCGATGCTGATATCGCGTGACTGGTCATCCGCTACTGATTTTCAACTTGCTGTCATGCGTGGTTCCCTGAGCCTTTACACGCTTTTCGGGAATACCGACATGAACGCGCACCTTCAGGCTTTTCTTTCCATGATCGATCCTTTCTTAATCTGGAGCATTATCCTTATGGTCATAGGCTTGAAGTATGCGAACAGGACAAAGATGTCAGGCGCATGGACAACCACGATAATAGCCTATATCTTATACTTGGCTGCACTTGTTCCACTTACAGCAATGGGCATTTCGAAGTTGAATGCTTAAATTCAGAAATCAGGGATTGATATTCAATGAATGAGATAAAGAAAACAAAAAAAGCAAAACGGACTGACCCTAATAGGCTCAGGAACATAATTATTTTCATCCTGATGATAATCATTCTTGGTGCAGGTGGATTGTATGCAGCTAATAAATCCGGCAGTGGGACCGGCAAAAACAAGATTAAACCGCACCAGGAGACTGAGGAAGTCAAGCGTGACGATATGCGAATCACGGTCAAGGCAACCGGTAATCTCGAACCATGGGAGAAAATAGACCTTAGACCTGAAGCAAGCGGCAAGGTTGAGAAAATCTATATCGATGCCGGTGATATGGTTCAGAAGGGGCAGGTAGTTGCATTGCTCGATCAGACCAGCCAGAAAATCCAGCTCGAACGAGCGAGAGCTAATGTCGCGCTTTACAAAGCTCAATTGGATGAGACTAAAAAGGGTTATCGCAATCTCGACAGGGTTACTATGGAGGATGCTATCTCGAAGGCTGAAATAGCATTCGAAGACGCCGATCGAGAGTATAACCGTCAAAAAGAGCTTTATGAAAAGGGACACGCATCCAAGAAGGCATATGAGTCAGCAAAAACGTTGAGAGATCAAGCTGAAAGTAACCTGCTGGGTCTCAAACAACAGCTTGAAACTATGATAGCAGGCGGTGAGAAGAATTCAATTGAGCGTGCCAGAGCGGGTTATGAGATGGCTTTATCTGAGCTCAAAGAAGCAGAAAGACTGCTTGGAGATGCTACTGTCAAGGCTCCCATGAGTGGCGTGGTCTTGCAGCGATTTGTCAGTGAAGGAAGTGTAATCCTTTCCGGACTTTCTACATTCTCACAGGGTGAAATACTCATTTCAATCGGCGACATCAGCAAGATGAAGCTGATGGCGCAGGTGGATGAGGGAGATATAGGCAAGGTTAAGCTCGATCAGGTTACTCTTATTGAAGTAGATGCATACCCGGATGAAAAATTCGAAGGCAAGGTAACTCGAATCTCACCTCAGGGTGTCGCGGATCAATCGGTGATGACTACTTTTGCTGTTCAAATCGAAATCGACAATAAGGACAGACGTCTCAACTCAGGATTCACTGCTGATGTTGAGATTGTGGTCGATGAGGTTAAAAGTACGCTTCTTGTTCCATTCGCGGCTGTTTTGGAAAAAGATAGCAAATATTATGTTTTCGTTGTTGACAGTAAAGACATAATTGAGGAAAGGGAGATAAAAGTCGGGCGAACTAATTATGATTTCTACGAGGTTCTCGAAAGTCTAAATGAGGGCGAGAAAGTCATCACGAAGGGTCGTCCAAACAAACTGAAAAGTGAAAAGAAAGGGAAGAAAGAGGAGGGCGGTAAAATTGTAGTGCAAGTAGATTAGAAATCCGTCAATGCGTGTTACTTACCTGATTTTTTTTCCTCTTTATCTTTTACATTGTCCTTTTTATCAGGAGATTTCTCGAGTTTGCCTTCAACCGGTTTTGCCTTTTTGCTCTCGCTGGCTTTTCTTACAGCTTCGAGAGTGCGTATGATTTGAGCAAGAGTGCTTTTAAACTTTGATTCACTTGGTGCCTGTACATGGACACTTCCAAAGGGAACAGCGCTCGGATTGTTTTCGGTATCGGTGATAGCTTCACCGGAGTCCGGCTTCGCTTTATCCTTTTCAGTCATGACTTTTCGCATTAAAGCGCCTAATCGTCCCGGACGTCCAAGGAGCTTATAAGGCGAGTTTTCTTTATAAAGCTCATCATAAGTATCCTTGGGCATGGGACCATAACCTTGAATCATCGGCTGGCTGACGTCAGGGTATTTGCCATCGTTCACACCCGGGATTGTATCGATACCCGGCAGGATATCCGTCGGAAGCGGCACTCCCTGTCTTTGTTCGCGAAGCCTTTCCCTTACTACCGGATCGATGAATCCGATTTTTCCATACTCCTGCATATTCGCGTTTGGCGCTATATCCGGTTGTGGTGATGGTGCTTTTGGAATGTCGTAATATGCTCGCTCCGTATATTTAGACATCCCAGGAATGTTCCTCGCTGTTGTCATCACAGCGATTGTGATAAGCACAAGGAGAATAGCGAGAAAAAGGCTTATGAGTAGTTTATTATCCTTAATGAATTTCATGAGTAATCACCGAAAAAATTCAAAAGAATCCGGAAAATCTGCAAATCACACTATTTTCATTATATATGACAACGAAACAGAATGTGGGGATCAATGCGAAAATTTCTAACACGCACCCCACGCGTAAGCAAGGGGAAAACGCACCCTGCGCGTAAGCAAGGGGTTTCTATATCTCTATCCCCTTGCTTACGTGCGGGGTGCGTTTTCTAAGTAACTCGTTTTGGAGCTTGATTATGCTCATGCTTTTTTTTATCATGGACATTCTTTGTTTGATAAATCAGCAGTTGGAAAAAGCATCCCGGATTGACATGGGAAGGAGAGCGACATAATTTGGATAAGGGAGGTCGAAAGAAAGCGATGGAGGAAATCTCCGAAGCGACAAAAGCGGGTCGTATGTATAGCCATCTTGACCTGATTTATGACCTTCCGTACGCGATCCTGCGGATAAACCGTCAGGGCGACCAGCTCAACACGCTCGATACCGAGTCATGTCGCGAGATTTACGATATCCTCGAGGAAGTCTGGGATGATGATAAAATCAAAACTCTTATCGTTACCGGGAATGATCGTGTTTTTTGTACCGGTGCCGATGTTCGCGCTCTTCAGAATATAGGAGCACTTGAGGCACGGCATTTGTCACGTCGGGGGAAGGAGGCGTTCGGACGTCTTGAGGAAATCAACGTGCCAACAATTGCCGCGATAAATGGTCTATGCATCGGAGGAGGATTGGAACTCTCCCTCTGTTGCGATTTCAGAATTGCATCATCAAAAGCGAAATTCTCGCAGAGCGAAGTGAATATCGGATTGATCCCCGGTTGGGGAGGATGCCTGCGGCTTCCGAGGATTATAGGCCAGGCAAATGCACTGAGATTAATCTATACAGGCGAGATGATAAACGCGAAAGAGGCTCTCGATTTGGGGCTTATACAGAAACTAGTCCCTCCCGATGAGGATTTAATCGAAGCTGCGAAAGAGTATGCGAAGCCGTTTGTGAATCGTTCGAGAGTATCTCTCGCTTTTGCTAAGAGAGCTGTAAAGACCGGTCTGGAAATACCTCTGAAATACGCTGAGGATTTGGAGAGCGAGCTATTCGGCTTTTCGTGGTCAAGCGAGGACCGCAAGGAAGGGATTGACGCATTCCTCAAAAAGGAGAAACCGGAGTGGAAGGATAAATGAATTTTATGCAGGATGTAGAACCTTTTTATTGGTACGAAAATCGTATTTCCCTTGATATATAATTGATTATGACAGGAGGTTGAAAATGAAATCAAACACTCTATTAGCAATTAAAATGATGCTTTGCTTCCTTTTTTTAATATTTACACTTGAAGGAGCTTTATCATCGGTTGAAGATGAAAAAGGTAAAGGCATTGAAGAAACCTATATACCCATTAGAAAAGGAGGACTATGGGGATATGCGGACAGGAATAGAAAAATAGTAATAGAACCACAATGGGGATCCGCTGATTATTTTTCTGAAGGACTTGCAGCGGTTGGATTTCCTCAGGAATATGACAGCGGCGAGTTCGGCTATATCAATAGAACGGGCAAATTAGCAATCGAGATGCGTTTCAATAGGGCCTTTCCATTTTCTGACGGCGTTGCGAAAGTGGGTCTCGGCAGTGGTGACTGTTTTGAATGGGGATTTATAGATAAAAAAGGAAACTACATTCTCAAGCCAAAGGATTATAAGCTTTCGTCGTTTTCTGGGGGATTTGCTGTTGTTGGTGTAGTTGTTGGTGAAACATTTGGCATATCTCGGTATAAATACGGATTTATTGATAAAACAGGAAAATTTGTTTTAGAGCCTAAGTTCGGTTCTGCCGATTCATTTTCAGAAGGATTAGCTGCGGTTCGAACATGGGAAAGCGAGACCCAAACTGGTGTTATTAAAGGGAAATATGGATTCATAAACAAAAAGGGGGATTTTGTTATTAAACCTCAGTTCTTGGTTGCCCAGGCATTTTCAGAAGGATTAGCAGCAATAAAAGTTGATGATATGAAGAAACCTGGTTATGGTTTCATCAATAAAAAAGGGAAAGTAGTAATAAGGCCAGCGTTTGACGACGTAGAACAATTCACTGAAGGAATGGCTGTGGTTGTCAGCGAAAGGGGGAATGCGCGCAAATATGGTTACATAGATAAAACAGGCAGGCTGGTCATCGACTACCAATATGATGAAGCCTTATCCTTTTCAAGTGGGTTAGCAGCAGTAAGGATTGGAGACTGGGAAAATGGACTTTGGGGATTCATTAATAAAAAAGGAAAATACTTGGTTAAGCCAAAATTTAACTTTGCTTGCGGATTTCATAATGGTCTTGCTGAGGTCGGATTTATTTATAAGTATGGTTTCATTGGTACAAAAGGTGAAACAGTGGTTAATCCTAAATTCGATATGGCTGATTGCTTTTCCCAAGGACTTGCAGCTGTAGGCTTTGGTGATCCTGAAAAAGGCAAATGGGGCTTTATTGATAAAACGGGAAAATGGGTGATTGAGCCAAATTTTGATCAGGTTAAATCATTCCAAGAGGGATTAGCTATAGCTTATATCGGAGATGATCCAAGTGATGAATATCCTTGGGGATTCATAGATAAAACAGGGAAATGGGCTATTGAGCCAAAATTTGGGCATCAGTTTGGTTGGGCTAACGGATTCTCCGATGGCTTAGCAATGGTGTATAAGGGTAAATGCGGGTATATAAACACGGCAGGCGAGATAGTAATTGAGCCTCAATTTACTAAAGCTTTCCCCTTTCTTAATGGTTGCGCTAAAGTCCAGATAGGTGATTGGTATGAGGGGGAATGGGGTATTATAGATAAGGATGGAAAATTTATAATTGAGCCTAAGTTCGATGAACTAGGTTATTTTTCCGATGGTCTTGCACCAGCAATCATTAAGGACGAGCATGGTAAGAAATATGGTTTTATTAATGAAAAAGGAGAATTTGTTATTGAGTTAAAGGACGTTGAATTTCCTATCAATTACTACCCGGGTTTCTCAGAAGGATTAGCAAGAATCAGGTTAGGCGATTATGAAACGGGGAAGTCTGGGTATATAGATAAAACGGGAAAGTGGGTTATAGAACCGCAATTTGGCTTCGCATCAGATTTTCAAGAAGGTTTAGCGAGTGTTGCGATTGTAAAAGACAACAAAGAAAGATTTGGTTATATAGATAAAACTGGAAAATTTGTTATTGAACCTCAATTCGATTTCGGGAGCGGATTTTCTGAGGGACTTGCATTCGTGAGAAAAGGTGAACATCTTGATACTAAAGGTGGATATATTGACAAGACCGGTCAGTTTGTTACGGACATAAAATTCAACCAAGGAGAAGGATTTATAAGCGGACATGCAATTGTGTTATGCGGTGATTTGTATGGATTGATAGATAGAACCGGTAAATTCATTTGCGAGCCCCAATTCGAAGAGATTGAGGAATTTCAGGAGGATTTGGCAAAGGTTAGACCAGCGTCAAAGTTTGGATACATTGATACTTCCGGAAATTACTTTTGGAGACCATTATATTAAGTTTCAACCTTTTAATTAACCGATTAAATAATTCCTGATTCTTTTCAAAACTGCACTTTCACCGCTTCGCGCTGGGTCATGTCCTCGATTTCGAAGAACTCTTCGGTTTTGAATCCGCTTGCATTCGCAACTATACTCGCCGGGAAAATCTGCACTCTCGTGTTAAACAGCATGACCATGTCGTTGTAATGCTGACGAGCATATGCGATTTTTGATTCAGTGCCCGAAAGCTCTTCCTGAAGAAGAAGGAAGTTCTGATTCGCTTTGAGTTCCGGATACGCCTCAGCGAGTGCGAATATGCTTCTCAGGGCGCTTGTAATCATGTTTTCCGCAGCAGCCTGGTCTTTTACGGTTGATGCATCCATTCCCATCTGACGAGCTTTAACGACTTTCTCGAATGTCTCGCGTTCATGTTTGGCATAGCCTTTTACTGTTTCGACTATGTTCGGGATAAGGTCATATCGACGTTTCAGCTGGACATCGATTTGCGCCCACCCGTTTTTCATTTGTTGTCTGAGCTGGACAAGCGAATTGTATGTTCCAATCCACCATATGATTATGATTACTGCTATTACAACGATTACGATTAAAGCGGTCAATTCGACACCTCCGAAATAGGTTAAATGCATTATAGCATAGCGGTTTAATTTTCCAATGTAGCCCGGCATCGCGTTGGAACTTTTTAACGGGAAAAAGTGCAATGTAAATCAGCGATGCCGGGGAATCATTAATCCAAATCCCAATTCAATCCCGGCATCCCTGATTTAGCATGTTCTGCTGTTTTTTCTGTCAGGTGACGGGATGCCGGGCTACATAAGAAAAATACCGAGCTACATGGACATTGACATGAAAAGGCAGGAAAATGTTGCGTTATAAAATATAAATTTCATGGTATAATACAACCATGCCGGGAGAGAAGACGGAAGAACCAACCCCGCGACAGCGTCAGAAGGCGCGTGAACGCGGTCAGGCTGCACAATCCCGTGAGCTCGGGCAATCGATCGGGATGCTCGTGAGCTTCTGTGTCCTCTATTTGGTAATTCAATACTGGGGACGAGGGTTCGCGGACATTATGCGCGATGCCTACTCGAACCTGAGGCCTTTCGAGATCGACAGGACATTCTTCCAGAGCTGGGTTCTATATTCAATTCAGAAAATCGGATATTTCCTTTTACCCGTCGCGGGAGCATCAGCACTCATGATTATCTTCTCAAGCGTGGTGCAAACCAAGGGACTTCTTTCACTTTACCCCCTTTCACCAAGGCTCGATCGCCTGAATCCGATTACCGGATTCAAACGAATTATCTCGATTCACGGACTTGTTGAACTCTTCAAAGCACTCATAAAAATTGGAATGGTGACTTATATAGTAATCGCGTTTATAAAATCGAGGATGCCGATAATCGTGAAAGGATATTTCAGCGATCCGGTAGCTCTCGTAACTGTTTACGGTAAACTCGCATTTCAACTCGCAATAATCATCATCGCATTATTCCTGATTCTTTCTCTTCTTGATTTTATGTACCAGCGGTGGGAGACCGAGAAATCGCTCAGGATGTCCAAGGAGGAGGTGAAGGAGGAGTTCAAGCAGATGGAGGGCGATCCGCTTATTAAAAGGAGAATCAGGGAACGTCAAAGGCAAATAGCGCTAACAAGGATGATGCAGGAGATACCGAAAAGCGATGTTGTAATCACTAACCCGACAACTTTCGCCGTTGCGCTAAAGTATGAGGAAAAGATGCCGGCGCCACATGTGGTCGCGAAAGGCAAGGGCGATATTGCAGAACGAATAATCAAAATCGCGAAGGAGTTCAATATCCCGATTGAGAGAAATCCTCCTCTTGCGCAATCGCTTTATCGCCTTGTTGAGGTCGGTCAGATGATCCCATTTGAATTATACGAAGCGCTTGCCGAGATTCTCGCGAAGATTTATCAACATAATAAGAAAAAAGTTGGTGTAAGATAAAAAAAATGGGGATGTCCCGAATAAGCAAATCTAACAAACAGAGAATATAGATAAAATGCGACTTGTAGAATGGACAAAGAAACTGAATGTATGTGGACTGTCCCCATTTTTTTCCCATTTTCCATTTTAATCGAATTGAAAAAGCTTTCGAGCGCCTTTCTTGTCAATATTCAAAAACGCCAGTTTTTTACCCTCAGGAATATGTTTAAGGTTGAGATGATTTCTTAAAGCGATTGAAAATTTGATCGGATGAAATGTCTGTTTCTCCTCAAGTTTCGCCACATATTCAAGTAGATTCTCTCTATCAAGAAACTCATCGCGATTAACGATTTTCACAATGAGTTTAGCTTGTTCCGTGAGTTCATCGGGCATCTCGATTTCCATATCGAAAGCATTAAGGATTTTTTTCTTATCCGACGGTTCATCATGGAAAATCATTTCGTACAACGCTCCGTTTATCGATTGAAAAGGATTTTTTGGAGGTGCAGGATGCATAAAATGAGCTCCAGTTATCGGAATCCCATCGGGCATTGAGCCATGAAGTGTTTCCATGACAAATTCCGGTTTTAAATTTCTGGAAAGGAAAATGAGGACGAGTTCGCAGTCGCTCGCGAGTCCGACCGGAAGTGGCGGCGAGTATTTCAATTTTGCTTTTGGGTTGAAACCCTCAGTGTAGATAAGGGGAAGTCCTGAACGGTCGAGTGCTGTTTGAACTATGCGAATCCAATCGAGATGAGCGATGTAACGCGAAAAACCATGTCTCACGAATCGAAGCATGTACGGGTATCGCTTCTCACCGTTCGACATGCGTTACTTCCTCCTCTCGATTCGCGAGCAGGTTTCTTTCCATAGACCACATCCGATACAATCACCCTCAAAGCAATCCTCGGTTTCTTCACCTCGAAGAGCTTTTTCGTATTCTCGCCGGAGAAATTTTTTGTCAATTCCGGTTGGCGCAAAATCCCATGAAAATTCCTCATCAAGACTTCGCTCACGAATGTAATGATTCGGGTTGATGCCATCTTTTTCAAATGCATCGAGCCAGAGATTGATATCGAGACGTTCGCTCCAGCTTTCGAAGCGGCTTCCCATGCGCCAGGCTGTTTCAATCGCATTTCCGATTCTGGCATCCCCTCGCGATATTACACCCTCGAGGAAAGACATTTCAGCTGAATGAGTTCTCAGTTTCGCATTTTTTATGGAACGAATCGGTTTGAGAATCCCGTGTTTTTCAATCATCGAAGGGATATCATCCATCGCGCACCACTGGAATGGTGTAACCGGCTTCGGCACAAAATTCGATGCTGCAACTTTTATCTGAAAATTCAGGTTATGCGGGATCTCGTTTCTCGATTTCAAATCTCCATAGATTTTTCGTATGCGATGAACCAGCTCTACGATAGCTTCGACATCTTCTTTATTCTCAGTTGGAAGTCCTGTCATGAAATAGAATTTGAACTCACCGAATCCGTTAAGAAGGGCGCTTTGGACAGTATTAATGATTTCCTCATCGGATGTGTGTTTGTTAATAACTTTCCTGAGTCGTTCGGTTCCGGCTTCGATGGCGAGAGTGACCGAACCTGTTGTGTAGCGTTTTAAACTCTGCGACATTTCATGCGAGAAGCTTGCGATTCTACTTGAGGGGATTGATATAGTGACAGGGCGTCCGATTCTCAACGATGCTATCTCCTCGATTAGTTCAATAAGCTCGGGATAATCCGTTGTATTCAGCGAGGAGAGCGAGATTTCATTATGACCTGTATGTTCGAATGATTCTTTAGCGATAGCAATGCAAAGGTTTTTCGGACGTTTGCGATAAGGACGGTAGATATATCCAGCCTGACAGAAGCGACATCCATGAGTACATCCACGGAAAACCTCGAGTGTGATTCGATTTTTCATCTCACCGAAGTAGGGGACTATCGCTTTTCGCGGGAAAGGAGCATCTTCGAGATTTTCAACAATCGCTTTGGATTTTGATTTTATTTTAATGGCTGGTACATATACGCCGGGAAGGTCGGCGATTTTTTCAAGGAGCGAAAGCTTAAGATTCTCATCATCACGATGCTTATCGATTTCGTTTCGCGCATCAGCGATGATTTGGCCGATTCTTACTATGTTCTCCTCGCCATCACCAAGATTGAAGAAATCAATATACTTTGACATCACTGATGGATTGAACGCGCATGAGCCTCCCATGCCGATGATTGGGAATCCCCGACCTTTTGATTCAAACCCGATTCCGGATGCATTGAGAATTGTAAGAACACCGGTGTAAGCGAGCTCATAGGGCACTGTGAAACCAATCATGTCGAATTCACGAGCCGGTATTTTATTTTCGAGCGTGAATAAGGGGATGGAATTATCGAGAAGCGATTTTTCCATATCGGACCATGGAGCGTAAACCCGTTCAGCCAGGAAATCCGGATGTTCGTTCAAAATATGGTAAAGAATTTCGTGTCCGAGATTACCCGATGCGATTTCATAAACATCAGGGAAAGCGAGAACTATTCTCGCGTTTGCTTTTGCGAAATCCTTTTTAATGGAACCTCGCTCTCCACCTATGTATCGCGCGGGTCGCTCCACAAGCGGGAGAATATCGTGAAGGAGATAATCGGATATTTCAACCTTAAAACTCATCAAATGGAATTATAGCAAATTGATATTTAGCGCCGTACCAAATAAAGTAGCTGTTAGCACGGGGACTGTCCCTGTAGATAGACAATCAATTATCTGTTATCTCGAATGTGTAAATAAGTAACAATCGACTTGACACTATGATCCGGGACTGTCCCCTCCTTGTTTATTAAAAGCAACCAATTCCCATAAAATCAATACTGTGCTAACATTTTTTCGTTTTGTGAATCTTAGTATTTGGATTGGTATCAAAGGCAGGTTGATAAATAATACTAACGCGGATGTCATACGCAATTTTCTGGTTAGCCGTGATGGTCTTAATAGGCTTTTTTACATACAAAGCGGTGCTCGACCAGCCTGACCTCATACCGCAGGACAAGAACCAGAAGGAAGAAAAAAACATAGGTGAGATAAGAGGACTCACACCGCGTATCGAGGAGGTCGCTCCCGATGGACATGTGAGATGGCGTCTCGAAAGCGAAGGCATGGAGGGTGATATTGAGGGCTTGTTCAACGTGACAAACGCTGAGGCTGTTATCTATCTTTCGGATGGCTCACAAATCAAGCTGAGCGCACCAGAAGGAAGCTATGACCGTCCAAAAAGGAATTTCATTCTGAAAGGCGGCGTTACAGCTTTCAATGAAGATGAACAAAGCAAATTCTGGGCTACGCAGGTTGAATGGAATGGCGAATCGAGGATTCTAAAAAGCAGTGGCGGTACGATAAAACTTACGCGTGGGAATTGGGACTTCCACGCAAGCGGAATAACGATCGATCTTTCTGGCGACGAGACCAAGATTGAACTTGATGAGCCTGTGAATGTTGTAGGATACAAATCATGAGTTCACGTTATGAAGAGATAGACCTTTCAAGGTTGAGTCTGATTTCGATTCACGACCGGAAAAGCCTTGTGAAGGTCGAAGATTTCGGATGTCCTGAGAAGATGGATGCAAAGGCGTTCGCGAGTCTTTATGATGCGCTTCCGGATATCCTCGCCGCGCGTGAATTGAAAAAGTTAGCGAGACAGCTCATTGATCTAAGGGACGAAGGAAAGCCTGTTATAGTGACAATGGGTGCTCACAATGTGAAAGTCGGAGTGTCGCCTTTTATCATAGATTTGATGAAAAGAGGATTTGTAAGCGCCATTGGAGTTAATGGAGCCTTCGCGATTCACGATACGGAAATAGCATTATTCGGAAAGACCAGCGAGGATGTCCGTGCTCATATTAATCTGGGACTCTTTGCTGTAACCAAAGAGACAAGCGATTTTTTGAATAATGCCGCTAATAAATATGTTCCGATGGGATTGGGACTGGGAGAATCATACGGGAAGGCATTAATGGAAACGGGTGCACCCCATGGTAATGTTTCTGTTATCAAGATGGCATATGAGCTTGGGATTCCACTTACGATTCATGTTGCGCTCGGGACGGATTTCATCCATGTGCATCCATCAATGAAAGGCGCGATAATCGGAGAGGGTTCGATGCGAGATTTTAGAATATTCGCAAAACAAATTTCCAAACTCACCAATGGCGGAGCAATCATTAACATCGGAAGCGCTGTCATAATGCCGGTGGTTATCGAAAAAGCAATCGCTGTAACGCAAAACCTGGGATATGACCTGAAAAATTTCCTCGGCGTGAATCTCGATTTCATGAGGCATTACCGCACAGGTTTGAATCCTTTATCGCGGGCTCGCGAGGTAGGCGGGGAAGCGATTGAGATAATCGGTCATCATGAGATAAATATCCCTCTTCTCTGGGGCATGATAATTGGCTTGATTGAAAAATGAAAAAAGATGTAATGGATAAAATTGGAAACAACAATCTTGTCGGATTCATCGATCAGCTAAAGGGTCATCGGGTTTTGATACTCGGCGATTTGATTCTTGATGAATATATCTGGGGCGATGCCGAGAGAATCTCGCCGGAAGCTCCCGTTCCGGTGGTTAATATAAAGAAACGGGAGATTCGTCCGGGCGGAGCTGCCAATGTCGCCATGACTATTTCAGCTCTTGGAGGAGTGCCGATCCTCGCTGGCGTTATCGGTGATGACGATTCGGGAGTGCGATTTCGTTCGACAATCATGGAACTTGGTCTCTCATCGAATGGACTTGTGAATGAAAGGGGACGTACGACCCCTTTAAAAACAAGGATTCTCGCATCCAACCAGCAGATGCTCCGAATCGACAGCGAGAGCGTAACATCGATAGATTTATCCGCAAGGCAGAAATTGCTTGCTTATCTTGATGATGCTCTCGGTAAAGTTGATGCTCTTTTAATCAGCGATTACGCCAAGGGTACGATAAGTGTCGAATTACTTGCCCCAGTGCTCGACAACGCAAAATCGCATAACCTTTTGATAACAGTAGATCCTAAGCCATCAAATATGCATCTTTATAAAGGAGTGACGCTTGTTTCTCCGAATTTGAAGGAGGCGGCAACTGCAAGCGGTATCTCGATAAAAGATCGTACCTCGCTTGTTCAAGCCGCAAAGAAGCTGATGGAATGTGTCGCTCCAAAGGCTCTTTTAATCACGCGTGGAGGCGATGGGTTAAGCTTGTTCACATCCGATGGCAGCGCGCATCACCTTCCAGCCATGACAAGCGAGGTTTACGATGTTTCAGGCGCAGGCGATACGATGATTGGCACTCTTACTCTTGCCATGAGCGCTGGGGCGAATATCCTCGATGCGGTAGAAATCGCGAATTGCGCTGCGGGTGTTGTTGTCCGCAAGCCCGGGGTCGCAACAGTAAGCCCCGGAGAACTCAAAGAGATGCTACCTCGCCGCCCGGCGTGGGAAACATCAGATAATGTCCTATGAGCGGTATTATCCTGATTATAATAATTGTGCTCACTTCAATGGTCATCGCGTACATCGGTGATGTCCTTGGCAAACGCATTGGCAAAAAACGAATCTCTATCTTCGGATTGAGACCGAAGCATACGGCGATTGTGATTACGGTCATTACGGGTGCGGTCATTTCGGTTGGGACATTCGGTGTGCTGATTTCTCTTTCAGCGCCGATGAGGCGCATGCTTCTCAGGACCGAGGAGATTTACAGGGACATGAAAACCGCGGAGTCGGCGCGCAACACGCTTGAAGAGCAGAATCGAGGATTGAAACGCGACGCAGCGATTATCAGCGATCAGCTGGTTAATATCCAGAACGAACGAACGAAACTCGAAGATGAAATAGTTTCCATGCAGACCCAGATAAAATCGGCAAAGGAGGAGATTTCGCAGAGAGAGACTCAACTCGATATCCTTGCAAACAACCTGGCAAATTTGGATTCGAAACTTACTGAGAGCGGGAGAAATCTGGCAAGCGCTACATCGGAGCTGGAAAAAACAAAATCAGATAAACTCGTCGTTGAAAACGCGATTGCTTCTTTGAAACAGGATGTCGAGAATCTTGAGAGCGATATAAAATCCAAAGAGAATAAGATTACAGGTTTGAACGATGAAATAAATCGTAAAAGCGCTGAGATAGAGAAAATCCGAACGAGCGAACTTGCTTTTTATGAAGGTCAGCGATTGTACGGTTTCACTATCGGCAATTCGTTATCGTCGAAAGAGATACTGGATGCAATTGATACGAGCTTCGCCGATTTTAAAAATCAAAAGGAAAGAAATTTAAATTGCACAATTGAGAAACCAGATCCCAAGGAGCTTTACGGAGTGCTTGAGAAAATCGATAGCTCGAAAGCGGAAAAGTCCATTATACTTGTCTTCTCCCGGAAGAATTGTTTTCAGGGCGATGAGATACCGGTCAGTTTCATGGTTCTTGACCAGTATCTGGTTTTCAAAACCGACAGAGTTATTGTTGAAGAACGGATTGACAGGAAAATGGATGTGCTTGAGGTGCTCGGACTTGTTGGCAATTTAATACTTCAAGCTGAAAAAAAGGCGGGTGACCTGGGTCTCATGAGCGACCCGTATCGCAGGATGTCAACGTTCGGTCCTGAGTTGTTGAAAAGCGAGGCGAGGAGAATAGAGAATCACCGTCGTCCAATGGTGGTCAGGCTTGTCGCGAAGAATGATATTTATCGTTCGGATTATCTCGATGAAAACAATCTCAAATTCGAAATCATTGACGGATAATCCGCCTTCCGCCTTCGCAATCCGCCTTCGCAATGCTCATTCGGGAGATATATTAAACAGATAAGATAGGCACGCATTGCTTCGGCGGATAAATGTGGGAAAAATAAGCAAGAAGGAGAAAAATAAATGAAAGAAATAGTCTCAATCTCAATCGGCTCATCGAAAAGAAACAAAGTTGTCGAGGCTGAATTTCTTGGTGAGCGATTTAAAATCTCGCGCGAGGGCACCGATGGCGATTTCGATAAAGCAATCGCCCGGATAAAAGAGCTCGATGGCAAAGTCGATTGCTTCGGACTCGGCGGAACTGATCTTTATTTGTGGCGACGAGGTCAGCGATACATTGTTCGGGATGCGCTTAGAATGGCTCGCGCGGCAAAGATCACTCCCATGGTCGATGGAAGCGATGTAAAACATACATTGGAGCGGAGCATAATTCATAAACTGAGCGAGATGGGAATTTTTAAAAAGGGGATGAAATGTCTCCTCGTGAGCGGTATCGATCGATGGGGCATGGCTGAGGCTTTGGCGGAGATCGGACTTGATGTAATCTATGGCGATATGATTTTCGCGCTCAAGATAAATCATCCGATAAGGTCGATTAATGAGCTCAACATGTGGGGCGCACTGCTTCTTCCCATAATGACGAAAGTCCCTTTCAAATATCTTTATCCAACCGGCGAGAAACAGGAAAAGCAGGAGAAGAAGAAAAAATTTGACGAGCTTTTCAAACCGCAGGAGATTATCGCCGGTGATTTCCATTACATAAAACGTCACATGCCTGATGACATGAAAGGGAAGATAATCCTCACGAACACGACCACACAGGAGGATGAGGATGATTTGCGAAAGCGCGGTGTCAAGCTTTTAATCACGACTACGCCGGTGATTGATGGTCGCAGCTTCGGCGCGAATGTCCTTCAAGGTGTTATGGTTTGTATCTCAGGCAAAAAGCCTGAACAACTGAAATGGAGTGATTATTCAGATATAGCGAAACGAATGAAGCTTGAACCGACGATCAGAACCTTGAATCAATAAATCGAAATATTTATGTAGGGATTTATTGCATAAACACTGTTGCATAAACCCATCCAATCGGTTTACCTTGAGGATTTATGAAATAAATCCTTACGGATGATAACGAGGAACACAATGACTCAGGATAGAGATTATCAAATATCAGATATCACACCGGAAATTGAGAGTCGCATTCAGGCAATCAAGGAATGGCGTGAGAAAGGCATTGATCCGTTTGGCGAACGATTCGAGCGTACTAAATACGCGAAACAGGTGCTCGATGAATACCCATCGAATGAAGAGGATGATGTTATCGTCGCTGGACGTCTCACCGCCAAGCGAGACATGGGTAAAGCTGTATTCCTTGATCTTACAGATTCAACTGAAAAAATCCAGATATTCTGCAAGCTTGATAATCTTGGCGAGGAGACGCTGAGCGATGTTACGAATCGGATGCATGTCGGCGATTTTATCGGTGTTCATGGTGAGGTGTTCAAGACCAAACGCGGTGAAATCAGTATCAGAGCCAAAGAGATAAAACTGCTTTCGAAAGCGTTAAGGCCTCTTCCCGAAAAGTGGCATGGATTGCGGGATATAGAGATTCGATATCGACAAAGGTTTCTGGATTTAATCGCTAATCCGGAAGTGCACCGGGTGTTTAAGGCTCGAGGGCGAGTTATCAAAGAGATTCGGGATTATCTTGATGAGAATCATTTCCTTGAAGTTGAAACGCCGGTGTTTCATAAAATTCCGGGAGGAGCGACAGCTCGTCCGTTCGCAACACATCACAATGCTCTCGACCTGGATTTCTTTTTGCGGATATCGCTCGAACTGCATCTCAAGATTGCGATGATTGGCGGAATCGAGCGCGTTTACGAGATGAACAAAGTCTTCCGCAATGAAGGGATGGATCGCGACCATTCGCCTGAATACACGATGCTCGAGCTTTACCAGGCTTATGCGGATTACACCGACATGATGAAAATTGTCGAGGATTTGTATCTACGATGCGCTCTCGCTCTTCATGGTATGCATATAATCAAATACGAAGGCGAGGAATACGATTTATCTCCTCCCTGGCCAAGGAAACAATATAATGAGTTGATGATCGAGCACGCCGGCGTTGATTTATCGAAAAAACCATCGGTTGAGGAACTTCAGAAAATCGCGAAGAGGTACGACCCGGAGGCTGATAAAATCAAGACCCGTGGACGTCTCATCGATTTGATTTTCAAATCCACAGTCGAGGAGCATCTGAAAGGTCCATTGTTTGTTATAGATTATCCAATTGAGATTTCTCCGCTCGCTAAAAAAATCCCTGGTCGCGATGGTTTCGTTTATCGTTTCGAAGCGTTCATCAAGGGGAGCGAGATGGCAAACGCATTCAGCGAACTTAACGACCCGATCGACCAGCGTGAGCGATTCCTGTCTCAAATGAAAGATCGTGCCGCTGGAGATGAGGAAGCTATGCAGCTCGACGAGGAATTTTTACTCGCTATGGAGCACGGGATGCCTCCTGCAGGCGGTCTCGGTGTAGGTATCGATCGCATGGTCATGTTTTTAATGGACCAGCCATCAATAAGAGATGTGATATTGTTTCCGTTGATGAAGTAAAATAATTGAAGCAATAAATATTAAGGATTCAGACTATGGCAGCGACTAAATTAACAAACAAAATTATTTTAAAAATGCTTAAGGATAGAAGCATTGATATTAAAAAACGCTTCAAGGTCAGGAAACTAGGGCTTTTTGGCTCTTATGCAGTGAACAAGGCTAAAAATAGAAGCGACATAGATATTCTTGTTGAATTCGATCAACCGACATTTGATAACTACATGGATTTAAAATTTTATCTGGAGGATTTGTTCAGGACAAAAGTGGATCTTGTAATGATGGACACTTTAAAGCCGGCAATAAAATCTCGAATTCTTGAGGAGGTTCAACTTGTCTCGGGAATATAATCTTTATCTTAACGATATCATAGATGCTATTGATAAAATCTTGAAATTCACAAGCGGTATGAGCTTTTATGAATTTGAATCTGACGATAAGACCATTGATGCTGTCATTAGAAATCTTGAGATAGTTGGAGAAGCGGTGAAGAACATTCCCAAAAAAGTCAAGGATAAAGCGCCTGATGTGGACTGGCGTAAAATTGCCGGACTGAGAGATATTCTTATCCATGAGTATTTTGGTGTAAACAAAGAAATTGTCTGGGATATAGTCCAGAATAAAATATTACCATTAAAATTTGCCTGCGAAAGACTGAGAGAAATCAATAGCTAAAGTATCACAAGCCCGTTATAGACACCATCTTATGGATTTGTATTATAGCTCACTGTCCATCCGCATTGATCGGGATATTCACAGTAATTCACGTTCTCAGCGGCATCTTTTAAAATCGCTAAGATTTCCTCCTTGGATGGGAAATTTTTTATTATTTCGAATTTGGTACCATTCGGCAATGTCCTGACTGAAAGCGAATTACCTTCATTGTCATAATGCATTTCTTCATTTTGGGAGGGGAGCTGGTCTATAAAGAGGACTAAAGCTCCGGGAATCAATTTACTATGGAGGACATTGAGAAACCCAGCGATTTGTGATTTTGGGATATGCGACCACCACCAGTGAGCGAAAGCGGCAGTGAAATGTCCTGAAATATTTTCCAACGTGTATGCATCCGCAACCTGAAATTTTACATTTTTCTCTTTGTCGAGTTTGATTCGAGCAATGTTTATCATCGTGGGATTTATATCAGTAGCTAAAACTGAGCGTGCTGTACTCGTGATTACCCTTGTCCAATATCCCGTGCCGCATGCTATCTCAAGAACATCGTGATCTTTCATCGCTTCCTGAAATCTTTTTTTGATTGGAGCACGAAGTTCCTCAGCAATGGAGTCAGTGTAACCCGCTGAAATATCGTATTCTTCAGCTAGCTCGGCATAGTATTGGGTTATGACATCAATAGATTGCATACAACTCTTATGGAAATGAATTTATCGTATTTTTCGCAGTTGATTATATCGTAAAAGCATTTAGCGAGATTGAACATCACACAGCTTTTCATAAAAAAACCCGGCATGCGATTTGCCGGGTTATCTATCGATTTAAAAATCCAATTAATGAAGATAAATATTACTGGAGGACATGAATATTCTTTTTGGCGCACATGTCGCGAAGAATTTTGGGCCAGACCGTTACGCTGCATTCGCCGAGATGCGCTTTCCTGAGAAGAAGCATATATGTTCTCGATTGTCCAATTCCGCCACCGATTGAAAGCGGGATCTCATCGTTGAGAATCGCCTGATGGTATGGAAGTTTGAGGAAGTCAAGCTGGTTTGTGAGTTTGAGCTGTTCCTTGAGAGTATCTTTTGTGACACGGATTCCCATCGATGTGAGCTCGTGACGTCGCTTTGTGATCGGGTTCCACACGAGGATATCGCCGTTGAGTCCATGCATCGGTTCGCCTTTTTCTGATACAGTCGGAGTGACCCAGTCGTCATAATCGGCTGCCCGCATCTCATGGGGATAACCATCCTTGAGTGTCCATCCTATCCCGATAATGAATATCGCGGGATACTTCTGAATAATCGCGGTCTCTCGCTGTTTGCGAGGGAGATCCGGATACATGTCGAGAATTTCCTCTGCATGCAGGAAGACAAGCTCATCAGGAAGCTCAGGATATTTTTTGTTTCGTAGTTTCGGGAATTCCTTGAAAGCGTGTTGTTCCGCGCCTTTGAGAATTTTCCAGATCCTGCGTACGATGTCCTTGAGGAAATTAAGGTTGCGCTGGTCTGCTGTGATTACTCTCTCCCAGTCCCACTGGTCGACATATGAACTGTGATCATGATCGAGGAAGTAATCCTTTCGAACCGCGCGCATATCGGTGAAGAGACCCTCGCCGGGTTTCATACCGAATGTCTTGAGAGCCATTCGTTTCCATTTGGTCACAGCCTGAACGACCTGGGCATCGACCGGGTTCTTGCCATAGTCGTTTTTGATATGGAATTCGACCGGGGTTCGGGAGCCATCTCGGTCGAGATAATCGTTTACGCCGCTGTATTTATCAACAATCAGAGGGCACTCGACTCGAATGAGATTCAGCTCCTTGCCAAGCCCCGCTTCAATGTAATTCTTGACAGCGGTTAAAGCCTCCTGCGTTTCCCTCGGATTCAATAGAGGGAAATAATCATCGGGGAGGATTTTCTCAAGGTCTTCATAATTACCTATTCCCGGTCCTGCGAGATCCGCTTTTTTATCGGCTTTCATTTCTGTCATAACTTATATCTCCTATGTTTTTGTAATAATTTCATCTCACAAATCGTGGAAAAATAGCACTTTTAGAGAGAAAATGCAAATCCTGCGAGGAAGCAATTAGCCGGATCCCTTGAGATTAGTTAACCTATTCATTTAAACCAACAATAGAGAATTATCCACTATGGCAAAACACTGTGTTTTCCGGTTTGGATTCGAATAAAAAAAGCCAAGTCATCGAAGTTCAGGGATTATCATTGATATTAATCAGATGAAATTCCGGAACCTCAAAAGCCTAGCTATTGATTTTTAGTCAGCTCAAACAACCAAAAGAATATGAGACGAACTTGGAACTGCTTACCACAGATGCCGCGCCACTATCTTGCCAGACGGGTTATCCGTATTATAATTCAAGTAACCATTATCGTCCCAGGTTATTACAATTCCGCTGGATGGGATCATCACCAGCTCGGGATCAGCATCCAATCCCGCATCATCAGCGGTATTTATCTTAGTTGCGGTAGATAGCGTTGTTCCGCCATTGCATGATGTACGTACATATATATCATAGTCTGCATTGTAGACAGTTGCGAACGAATAAGCAATAAAGAGTTTACCGTACGAATCGACCATGATGGCGGGATGATGGCAAAGAGTAGTACCATCGGGAATGAGGTTACCCTGGATGCATGAAACTGTATTAGCTCTGTCAGTTGATTTAAGGAGACGTAAGGAATTCGCAGAAGTGCCCGAACCGTTGCCGAGAGTCTGGATTACAGCGTAGACGACATTTACATTGGTTGGATCGAAGCACAAATCAATTTCAGTACCCCACATTCCGGAGACAGTATAAGTATTACTTCCAAACGAAGCAAAGGTGGCACCATGATTATCGCTTCTTGTAATGCTGCAATAACTATTCGCGATATAAGCCGCATACACAGCTCCATCGGTATTAATATCAATGTCCAACTCATGACCTTGAGTGGTATCGGGTGTGTATGAGACGTAAAGTTCAGTCCAGGCACCGGAACCGCCTGTTGAGTTCCTTGAAACGTAAAATCCAGTCATGACAACGTTGTTCGATCCACGCCAGTAACATAAATTGGCATAATTGGTGTTACTGGGGTCAATTGCAATACCAGTACACCATATGTACGAGTCGGCAAAACTATGTGCAAGGTTATTTGTCCATGTTCCGGAACCTGAGTTGGTATTTACCAATACATGGACTGTTATGGCACCTTCCGTCGAATATGCCACCATGACTGTTGAGCCAACAGCATCGATTGAAGCTGCGCGGCAATTTGTTATTCCCGTGGCAATTGCTGTTGGAGTATCCCATGTCTGACCGCCATCTGAGCTTCTTGTGAAATAAACCGAACCTCCGGCACCTGTGCCGACATAGAAAGTCAGATAAACATATCCATTCCCGTATGCCATACCCTCAGTACCCATAGATTTCACTCTTCCGTCCCACTGGTAGCCAAGCGCGGGTTTAGTATGGTAATAAAGCACGCTTGTGATTGTTGAACCATCGGTTACATTGTTTGTCCAGCTGTCAACAGCCAGCGTATCGTTGATTGTAACGGTGGCTGTCGCGATATCGGTCATACCGCCAGAGTCTGTCACTCTGACAGCAGTTGTGTATGGACCTGGACCTGAATATGGTGGGGATGTAACAGTTGGGTCGGGTCCCGGAGGACCGGTATCGCTTACGAAGGGAACACCATTATAATCCCAATCCCATTCGAAGTTGAGCGGGATAGCAGCAGCATCATCCTCGGCATCAGTTGAACCTCCTGCGTCGAAAAACACTACCTTTCCGCTGCAAATTGAGGCTTTTGCAGGGCTAAGATCAGCATTTGGAGGCGTATTGCCGATTACAACTGTCGCCACAAATGTTTGATATGCTGCGAATTCAGGTATCGCGTAATTAATTAGCGTCATACCCTCAATCAGGAAATCGATACCATAAGCACCGGGTGGGGTTGCTTCAGGAAGGCGACTATCGCTTACTTTTACAAGACCGATGTATTCACCATCATCGAGTAGATTCTGGTTCGCTATCGGAACTTTGTAGATGAGAGGATTTGTGGGTGTTCCCGTTCCACTTGTGGGTGTTGTAGCTTGCGGAAGCGTGCTGGTCATACCGGGGATTTCAACTGTGACCCGGGAGACATTTGATGCAAAAGCAATATCACCGGGAGCGACGGGCGGATTGTTGATTGTTGTTACACCTTGCTGCCAGTCATAGACCTTAACTGTAACATTATAAATATCTGTGCCGTTGTTATCATCCCACGTGTTCCCCATTTCAGGTGGATCGGTTCCTTGGGGCGGTGTGACAACGACTTTCCATGCGGGTTTTCGGTTGAACTCGGGATTGAAGTAGGTCGGTGTTAACCTTGTCGGTTTTGTCGCACTCGCGCCATAGCCCATGGTCAGGTACATGTCGAAACCAAAAGCGGTCATCGTGTTGAGATTGAAGAAGACATCGAAGAACGAATCAGCACCCATGGCAAATTTGTTCCAGGTGCTTGTGCCACCGAGGCTGTTATCGATTACAAGCGCATACGGAAGAGCCGCGTTATCGTCGGTAACGTCGGCAAGCTCTTTTGTGTATCCCGCATTATTCGCGAGTATGCCGGAATAGATTTTAGCCCCGGTCAATGCATAATTGACAGGTGTGGTTCCCACCGGCTGGATGACCAGCGCTACATCGAATACATCAAGATCAAGTCGGTTAACCGCACTTGGCGGTTTGAGGGGATCACCCTTCTGGAAAGGATGTTTAATTTTGAATGTTAATTGAAGGTAGTTTTCGGTAGTGAGAGCAATTGATGATATTTGCAGGCAATCCGAGCATGGGGCGATTGTGAAAAATCCTATGCCGCTCACTATCCAGCTCTGTCCCAGAGTAGGCAGACGTTTCGAAACAAGTTCTGCACCAGCTTTAGCTGGATCGATAGTCATCTCGTAAGCACCCATCAAACCAAGGGCATTGAACGAGCCGTCCTCGTTCATCGTACCCGCGATTATTGGAACACTGTCCAATGAACCAACCGGATTTGCCGGTTTATCATTTGATGGAGTTACAGGAGCATTACCGCCTCCTGAACAACCGGTTAGGATAATAATAAGAACTAATGCGAAAAAGATTTTTCGCATTTGACACCTCCTGACCGAATGAAGTAATAGAAAACTGTATTGAGTTGCTGAACCTAACTTAACAAATTTAATCTTCCAAAGCAAAAAAATTCTGATGCACTGATTGAAATCTCTTAATTCAAACTTAAAGCGTATTACAAGGAAAACGAAAAGTCAAATTTGATTTTGAAATCATGATAACCTGCTCCCGATTTGATTATGAATTTATAAATCACCATTGGTTTGAATGTAATTCCTTATAGTATGGTAATCCCTATCGTATTTTTATGCGGTTTTATTTTTCGACTTTTCGTTTTCGGGCACCGCCCGCTCCAATTGATGAGGCCATTCATCCCAGTCCAATTGCGAATCCGATGTTGTACCAGAGTCCGTTGTTGTGGACCTCGTAGAAATGAACGTTGTGGTTGAAAAGCGAGATGATGAAGGTAATCGGGAAGATAAGTCCGTGCCAGAGTCCATACCAGAAGCCATAGACTTTGCCGAGGTCATCGGGGGTGTTTGCCAATGGATTAGGTCCCGCTGCACATCCGGCGATTGCGATAATCAGCATGAATAGTGAGAAGATCAATAAGCGTTTGTATTTTTTCATAGGTAAACTCTCTTTCCTGGGAGCGCGGACATCCCTGTCCGCATGTCTCGAGAACTGGGTTAAAATGCGGACAGGGATGTCCGCGATCCCGGAAGCCATCGGGACGACGGCGCTCCCAGGGAAACAGTCAGGATGACTATGCTACAAAATCTAGAATATCGGCAACAAATTATCAATTTCGTAATCAGTGACCCGCGTTCTGTATCTATCCCATTCAATCAGCTTGTTCTGGACAAACGAGCTGAAAATATGCTCGCCAAGGACTTCACGAACGAGATCGCTCTTGCGCATTTTAATAATCGCGCTGTAGAGATCGCCGGGGAGCGATTCGATTCCTTTCGCTTCGAGTTCGGCAAGAGTATAAGCATAAGCATCCTCCTCGAACGGTTCGCCAAGAGGCATATTCTCTTCTACACCTCTCATGCCGGCTTCGAGCATGCATGCGAACGCGAGATACGGATTGCATATCGGATCAGGGCTTCGAAGCTCGATGCGAGTCGAGTTCTCTCGTCCGATACGATATCGAGGCACACGTATCAGAGCGCTTCGATTTTTCTGTCCCCACATTATGTAGCATGGAGCCTCGAATCCCGGCGCGAGACGTTTATATGAATTCACTGATTGATTAAATACAGCGGTCATTTCCTTGATGTAATGAATAATCCCCGCCGTGTAATGACGGGCAAAAGTTGAAAGGTGATATTTATCGCTGGGGTCAAAGAAAAGGTTTCGTCCGTTCTGGAAAATCGACTGGTGAGTGTGCATCCCGGAACCGTTAACCCCGTTAATGGGTTTGGGCAGGAAGGTGGCATATAAGTTATGATTAAGCGCGACCTGTTTAACAACGAATTTGAATGTGATTACATTATCAGCCATTGTGAGAGCATCGGTGTAACGAAGGTCTATTTCGTGCTGTGATGGCGCGACCTCGTGATGCGAATACTCGCACAACATGCCCATCGCCTCGAGGACTCTGATTGTCTCCTGTTTCAGATGCGCGCCGGGACCGGTCATCGATGAATCGAAATACGTGACAGCATCAAGCGGAGCAGGGGATTTATCATCCTTCAGGTAGAAAAATTCGGGTTCAGGACCGACATTGAAAGTGTATCCTTTGGTTTTGTATTTATCGAGAAGGCGACGCAGTACAGCACGCGAATCTCCGGGATAATCATCGCCTTCCGGCGTTTTAAGGTTGCAGAAAAGCCTTGCTGAATTGATGGAGCTTAATTCAGGCGGAATGATTGTGAAAGTTGACGGGTCCGGAAGCGCCATGAGGTCGGATTCCTCGATTCGCGCGAAACCCTCGATCGATGAGCCATCGAACCCCATCCCCTGCTCGAGCGCGCCCTCGAGCTCACGCGGGGTTATCGCGAATCCTTTCAGAATCCCGAGGATATCGCAGAACCACAGATGCAGAAGCTCAATTTTCTCCTCTTTCACAATCGTAAGCACTTGGTCTTTGGTAAGCGTCATAGTCGTGTCCTGTTCGGTTAATTGAATTTAAACGGGGATAGATTATAGCAGACCTTCAGGAAAAATAATTTGCTTGAAATATAAGTAATAAAGTAAAATATTGAAGGTCTCAGACTAATGAGCAGACAAGCGAGGATATCATGGAATTAGAATTAGCAGCGATGTTAACGATAATGGAGCCGGTTGCTCTTCACGGTATAGCAATTTTGATTGTTGATAGACTTAAAGAAGTGGCTAAGGCTGTAGATAAAAAGATCAATCATAAAGAGCAAAAAGAAATAATCTTCAGGAGTATGCATAAGGAATATCCAGAGCTCTTAAGAGATAATGATTTCTTCCGTTTTTACTCTATAACAATGAATGAATACGCGCTTGATAGGCATAAGTATAAAGAATACAATCCGACTGAAATCCAAGAAATTCTTGCTTTCTTCAATCTAAAGCATGTGAAAATCGCTTTTTATGATGCTCTATTTCACCAGCAGTACAGTCAAATCAAGAAGGATGCTGAGGAGATATTGATAGGAGGTCAATTAAAAGAATTTTTTGATAGGAATAACATCAATATCGCGGAGGAACTACAGATTTTCAGAGATAAATTCATAAGTATCGTAAAAAACACGCAATATGATTTAAAGGATGTCATCAAGGAAATGCATCTTGAAAAGGTTGCGAGAGATATTGAAGTTAGCATTGTAGAAGAGCTCAATCACAATACGAAAGTCGTGATTGAAAATATAAAATCTCTAAGAGAGGAACTTCTAAATGAAATAATTAAACTTCAAAGTGAGCAAACGAAAGCATTTGAGACACAGTATGAATATGGTAAGAAAATAGATGAAATTCACAATATGGTAGACCGCCTGTTAAGAGAAAGTAAAAGCGAAGATATCAAGGCTATTATCAAAGAGATGCGGGCAACAAAAAGTCCTGAACCGCTGATTAAGGAATTAGAGAGTTTGGAACAAGAAATCGAGAAGGATTTGGATAAGAAGAAAAAAGACTATATCGAAATAAATTACGAGATTATCGCAGTTACATATTTAACGGGACGAATAGATAAGGCTCAAAAAGCGATAGAGAATGTCCTTAAATATTTTCCATTGGCTCTTTACGCGTTGACAATGAAAGGGCATATTTCACAACTTCAAGGAAGATTAAAAGATGCTGAGAAAATGTATGAACTTGTATTGAAAATCTCGATCGCTGCAAATTATAAGGAAGGTCAAGCTGCAAGCTACTGCCACCTTGGGATTGTTTATGAAATCCAAGGTGAGCTAGACAAGGCTGGAGAGATGTATAACAAGGCTTCGAAGATTCATGAAGAACTTGGAAGTAAAGAGGGGATGGCAAGTAATTATGGCAACCTTGGGATTGTTTGTAGAACCCGAGGCGAGCTCGTCAAGGCTGAAGAAATGTTTAACAAGGCTTTGAAGATTCATGAAGAACTTGGGAATAAAGATGGGATTGCAAGAGATTATTGTAACCTTGGGATTGTTTATCAAATCCGAGGTGAGCTTGTCAAGGCCGAAAAGATGAATAAAAAGGCGTTGAAGTTGAATGAAGAACTTGAGAGTAAAGAGGGAATGGCAAGAGATTATTGCAACCTTGGGAATGTTTATCGAATCCGAGGTGAGCTCGACATGGCTGAAGAGATGTATAACAAGGCATTGAAGCTTCATGAAGAACTTGGCAGTAAAGAGGGGATGGCAAGCGATTATTGCAACCTTGGGAATGTTTATCGAATCCGAGGTGAGCTCGACATGGCTGAAGAGATGTATAACAAGGCGTTGAAATTGGATAAGGAACTTGGAAGTAAAAAGGGGATGGCAAGCAATTGTGGTAACCTTGGGATTATTTATGGAATCCGAGGTGAGCTCGACAAGGCTGAAGATATGTATAACAAGGCGTTGAAATTGGATGGGGAAGTTGGGAGCAAAGAGGGGATGGCAATTAATTATGGCAACCTTGGGATTGTTTATAGAACCCGAGGTGAGCTTGACAAGGCTGAAGAGATATTTAACAAGGCGTTAAATCTGCATGAAGAGCTTAGAAATAAAGAGGGGATGTCAGTTAATTATTGCAACATTGGAATTATTTATAAAATCCAAGGTGAGCTCGACAAGGCTGAGGAGATGCACAACAGGGCGTTGGATCTGAATGAAGAACTTAGGAATAAAGAGGGTATGGCAAGAGATTATGGTAACCTTGGGTTCATTTATCAAATTCGGGGTGAGTACAGTAAAGCTCGTGATTTATGGCTTAAATCATTGAATTTATTTAAACAAATTGGTGTGAAGGACAAAGTTGAATATGTTCAGAGTTTGATTGATTCACTTCCCAAATAATTTGGCATAGTGTGATTATATTTTTTAAAACACTAAGCTATTCGTTGCAGTATCCATTGTTTCATCCAACTCTTAATCATCAAGAGTAATCTGTGGGATTTTATCGAGGCGTTTCCAGAAGAAGATTCCAAGAACGAGGATTATTATTGTGAGACTGATACCGTAAAATGGGGAACTATTCCATATTATCACAGCGTTTAAGCCAAAAATAACATTTAAAAGCCAGACTAACATAACAGAAACCGTTTTGGCGAATCCGAGCGAGACAAATCGGTGCGATGTGTGATCCAGGCCGCCCTCCCAGAAGTAGATTTTGCGCGCCCAGCGTGAGAATGCTACGAAGAATGTATCGAATATGAATAATCCGAGAAGCACAATCGGCGCGAGTGTCATCGTGACTCCGGTATGACGTCCGATTGCGAGACCGAGAGTCGCGAGAGAGAATCCGAGAAGCACGCTTCCGGTATCGCCGAGAAAAATTTTCGCTTTCGGGAAATTGTATTTAAGGAATCCGAAATAAGCGCCTGCGAGGATGAGTGCGAAACCAATCAATAGAGGGTCATGGCGCATCGATGCGAGCCACGCCATGAAAAGTCCGCTTATAACGGCACATCCGGGAGCAAGACCATCCATGTTGTCGAGAAGATTCGCCGCGTTCGTAATTCCGAGAAACCAGAAAAGCGTGAGTGGATAATTTATGAAATGCCATGATGTGAACTCGACAGAATATCCTCCAAGATAAAGAATCGTTGCGCATATCCCGATTGATGTCATCTTGATGGCTGCTGGAAGTTTGATGAAATCATCGATCATCCCGATTATGAAAATGAGTGTTAAGGATGCAAGAAGATAGAAGGGAGATATTGGTTCCAGGCTGAAAAGGTTTTCGTATGCGAAATATCCTGCGACTATAAAGGAGATAAAAACGAAGACTCCTCCGAGTATTGGGGTGGAAGTTGAGTGTATGCGTTTTTCGCCGGGTGTGGCAACTATCCCGAATTTCAAGGCGAATGCCCTTGCCAACGGAGTCCCGGCGAGTGTTATAACAAGCGCGATGACGAAATAAATCCCTGGATGATAAAGCAATCGTTCCATTATGAGCTCTCTGAAAAACTCAAAAAAAGAGAGATTCCTCAGCAAAATTCAGGATTTGACTTTCTATAAGATCTACTATTTATGTGTTATTTCAGATGTCAAATCATGAATTTTGCTTCGGAATGACATCAATATTGCTATTTTTCAAAGGCTCCATTTTTAAAGCAATATCACGTTATCGGGCTTTGAGCCCAGACGTTTGCTCGCGTTTCGTGTATCGAAAAACAGATTTGAGTTTCGTACGATAAATTCATAATCGAATTTGTCGTGGTCAACGAGAAGTATGACCATGTCCTGCTTGTTTAAAAATTCTTTTGTCAGCTCGCATGATTTCATCGGAACGGGATGTTGCAAAAGCGGGCTGTAATCGACATGCTCTTCAGCAATGGATATCTCGGGCACATACGGATCGGAATAGCTCAACTGAGCGCCATGATATAAAAGAAGCTCCATTATTCTAAAAGATGGTGAATTGCGAAAATCATTGATGTTTTTCTTGAACGTAACGCCGAGGACAAGAATTCGCGAATTCTTCACGACCTTGCTTTCGTGATTCAGAATATCGAATATCCGGCTCATTACCCAGTTTGGCATTCGCAGGTTTGTCTCAGCGGCGAGTTCGATGAATTTCGTGTGGAAATCGAATTCACGGGCTTTCCATGCGAGGTAATACGGGTCAACCGGGATACAATGCCCACCGACACCGGGACCCGGATAAAACGGCATGAATCCGAAAGGCTTGGTTGCAGCAGCGTCGATAACCTCCCAGATGTTTATATTCATCCTGTGACACAGGGTCGCAAGCTCGAATATCAGGGCTATATTCACGCTGCGGAATGTATTCTCAAGAAGCTTCACCATCTCGGCGATGGTCGGTGAGCTTACGCAGACCACGTTTGTGTCTCCAACGATGCATGAATACAGCATCATTGCGAGTTCCGTTCCTTCCTGTGTTGTCCCCCCAACAACCTTCGGAGTATTTTCGATTGCGTATTTTGTATTGCCGGGATCGACTCGTTCTGGTGAAAACACTAAGGCGAAATCTTTTCCCGCAATAAGACCGCTTTTTTCAAGTATCGGCTTTACCAGCTCAACAGTGGTTCCCGGATATGTCGTGCTTTCGAGGATTACAAGATGTCCTTTTTTCAGATGCCCGGATATCGTCTCGCTGGATTTCTCAATGAAAGAGACATCGGGGATTTTGTTTTTAGTGAAAGGAGTCGGGACGCATATAAAAATCGCATTGGCATCATCGAGTACTTTCATATCGGTTGTCGGGATGAAAAGGCCGCTGTCTAACGCTTTTTTTATGCGTGAATCCGGTATATCGCTTATGTGGCTCTTTCCTTGTTTCACGTTAGCGACGGTTTCATTGCGGATATCAAGACCCCATGTAGGGAATCCCTTTTCGCTGAAACTAATCGCGAGTGGAAGTCCGACATAACCGATACCGACAACCACAATTTTTGCTGTACGATCCGAGATGCGTTTCTTCATTTTTTCAAAGTTGGACATTATTCTCACCAATGGTTTTACAATTCAGTTACCGGTTGCCTTGGACATCATTATTTGTTTTCGCGGATATATAATTCTCGCGCGCCCATGCCACTGTTTTCGCGAGCCCATCTTTCAAGCTGGTTTTAGCTTCAAATTCGAGAATTTCCTTGGCACGTGATGTGTCCGGTTTGCGTCTCGGAGTTTCCTGAAAATGTTTGCCAAAGACATCCTCGAAGCTCATGCGTTTCCGTCCGACATTCACGCCCACCGCTTCCTCGACAAGGTTCGCGAGCTCGTTTATCGTTACCTCATTATGGTTTCCGATATTGAACACAAGACCCTCGCCGCGAGGATTCTCAAAAGTCATGCGAGTTCCCCTGATAGTGTCATCGATATAAGTAAAAGAACGGGTTTGCTCGCCGGTTCCGTATATGGTCAGGGGATGATTCTCAAAAGCCTGCATCATGAATCTCGCTATCACCGATCCATAGCCTTTTTCATCGATTCGTGGACCGTATGAGTTGAAGTATCTTACGATTACGCATTTCAAGCCGCGTTCCATGCGATATGCGAGCGCGAGATGTTCATCGAGAGCTTTTGACACCGCGTATGACCACCGAGGTACATTCGTCGGTCCCGGCATGCGGATATCATCCTCATGCAAAGGGACGCGAGTGCTCATGCCATAGACCTCCGATGATGATGCGATCAGCACTTTAACGCCATACTTCAGCGCAGCTTCAAGAATTCGGTGGGTGCCATCGACATTTGTGATGATACATTCGAGCGGGTTGTCAACTATGTTTTTTACACCGACAGCCGCGGCAAGATGGTATATCCCATCGACTTCACGGACGACTCGATTTAAAAGCTTCTCATTGAGTATCGTGTCTTCGTGCAGCTTTAAAGAAGAGTTATCTAATGCCTGGGCGAGGTTATCGTGCTTACCGGTTGAGAAATTATCAATAACCGTGACCTTGTGATTGTCTTTCAAAAGAGAATCGACAAGATGAGATCCGATATATCCGGCGCCACCCGTTATGAGATAACGCATTAACAATCCTCCGCGAATGACAAAAATACCCCCTCGCCAAAACATTGGATTATAACATATTGAGAATAAATTGCATCAAGCCTTACCCTCATCCACCTTTCCAAGCCTCACCCCCCATCCCCCTCTCCACAAAAAAGTGGAGAGGGGGAGCGAAGCCCGTAAAATGCGCGTTTCCCCTCTCCCTCCGATTTATTCACAAAAAATGTGGATAACCGCCCTTATTATTGTTAATAATTATTAATCATACAAGGGGTTAGGGGTGAGGTACTTGCGAAAGTCAGGGGTGAAGTTTGTGTTTGTGTTTATGGCTGCAGACTATTACGAAGAGCTGGATTGCGTTCGATAATCATCTGTTTACATTTATCGCAGTAGAATTCGCTGCCGCGGTCGAGGGCATCAAGCGAGATATGAAAACACATGACACAACTGTTTTTGGAACAATGTGGGAGTCCGAATGTATGACCGAGCTCATGACGCGAGAGTTTCCTGAGACGCTCATGAAATAGTGAATCAGCCTTTATTCCTGTGATTCTTGATCCGCCATCTGATGCTGGAATTAATCGATGAAGGCTCAGAAGCATTATCAAGCCGCCGACATCAGCTTGACCGAAAATGAAATTGTATCCTTCGGAGTAGATATCATCCTCAGTGATTGCAACCAACCGGAACGCATCATTGGGGATTCCTTTTCTCTGCTTGAGCCATCGACGAATTGCATCAGCGTTCAACTGGTTTTGACGTCGCTCGATGAAATTGGGAATCGTCTCGGGAGCGAGAATCTCAGCGGGATGACCGTATTGCTCAACAAGAAAAGCGCGAAGGAATTCCTTTGTCTCATTTTTCACAACGCCTATGGGTAATATATAAATCACTTTACCGAGTCCCGGATGCGGACTTATCGCGAGACCCTCGAATGGTCCGCCGCGATTGCGCATCGTGATTATCATTATCATCGCGCCTGCGCAGACCGCGATGATAAAAATTATAACCAGGAAGAATCGATATCCGAATTTTTTATTTTTTACCTTTTTCTCCACCACGATTATTATACAAGCTTTGATACAATGATACAGAAGCAGATTGCCCCACTGGGAGCGCGGACATCCCTGTCCGCCATTGATAGAAAGCTGGGAATCTTGCGGACAGGGATGTCCGCGCTCCCAGTGAGGAATGAACCGGTTTTATTATGATGTCAATCACATTCGAAAAAGCGATAGAACTAATCACCTGTGCTGACCTGCATGAGTTGGGACAAATGGCTGATGAAATCAGGCTCGAAAAGCATCCTGATAATGTGGTCACTTATGTTGTCGACAGGAACATCAATTATACGAATGTGTGCGTCTCAGGATGTCGATTCTGCGCGTTTTTTGTACCTCCTAACGATGAAAGAGGTTATGTTTTAAGCACGGAGGAGCTTCACGTGAAGCTTTCTGAAGCTAAGGCTCAGGGAGCGACTCAGATTCTTCTTCAGGGTGGATTGCATCCCAATCTTACACTTGATTTTTACGAGAGGATGATCAGGGGGATAAAAGACAAGTTCGATATTCACGTTCACGCGTTCAGTCCTCCGGAGATTCAACACATGGCGAATTTCAGCGGACTCACGACGCTCCAGGTTCTGGAAAGACTGAGGGATTCCGGACTTGATTCGATCCCAGGCGGCGGCGCGGAGATTCTTGCTGATGAGGTCAGAATTGAAAACTCACCGCATAAATGCAGCACAGACCAGTGGCTCAAGGTGATGCGCCAAGCTCATTCGCTCGGGATGAAAACCACCGCGACCATGATGTTTGGTTTCGGAGACAAGGAGCATCACAGGATAATGCATCTGATGAAACTCCGAGAGCTTCAGGATGAAACTCACGGATTCACTGCGTTTATCCCATGGACATTCCAGCCTCAGAACACGGCATTGAGTTACTTGCAATCTCCGACTCCGCTGGAGTATCTGAAAATGCTGGCTATCTCGCGGATTGTTCTGACCAACTTCGATAACATACAGGCATCGTGGGTCACACAGGGCGAGAAGATCGGTCAGCTCGCATTATTTTTCGGCGCGAACGACATGGGCGGCACCATGATGGAGGAGAACGTTGTTCGCGCTGCTGGATGCGAGAATCGTATTAGTGAAAAGCGATTGAGGGAAATAATTCAAAGAGCGGGATTTGTGCCGAGGAAGCGGAATACATTGTATGAGGTGATCGAGAAATAGATGTAAAAACAGGACAAAAGGTACGTGTATGTTGTGTTATAATACTAAAAGTTGAAATACGCTAAGTTAATCTGCATATTGTGATTCTTATAAGGAGTTAGAGATGATGCGATTCTTTTTCATACTTGTGGGATTGATTTGCCTTCTCTGCGATATGAGTTGTTCATCCCATAGCGATGGTTTCAAGCGATCATCCGATCCAATTTCCAGTAACATGTTTCAATTGCCGGTAACCAACATCGATTCACAAACTCATATGCTTTTAGGCATTTGGACAGCAGATTTCGATATACAATCTTTGAATACATCTGTTCGATCAGTTCGCGAACTGAATCGACATTATAATGTAACATCGGTCATTCCCCCACCAACGATAGTTCTAAACTCATATGATCCGATAACTTACATGCTCGATATCGATGTAACTTTAAGGAATCCCTATCCTGTGAGTGTTTATGATATTAGATTAATCATTTTCACAGATGCTTTTGGTCACATGTTAATGAATGCCGATGATTGGACTAATCTATATGATATTCCAGAGGGATTACCAATTAATCCTTTCAAAGCATATGCAAAAAACCAACCAAACCGGATTTTTTCAGCTGCCTCTCAACTTACGGAAAATTTGCATATATATCTTGGTCAGGGGAGTTTTAATGTGATGTTCGCTGTTGACGCTTCCTTCCCATTCAATTGCAATGAACCGTATGCTATCGATGATTTTCACCAGGAGCCTTTATATGATCAACAGGGAGAACAAGCATCCATTGATGTCCATATTTCTGATTGGCAGGATGATGTAAATGTCTCGTATCTTTATTGTCCTGAAGTCACGGGGCAATCCCTTGTTTCATTATCGAGGATCAGCGGTCATACATGGGGAACTCAGATTGAAAATGCAACAGGCGCTCAAGTTGGTGAATACTCTGGTGTAATAATTGCAGGTTCTTTAAATTCCGGAACATTGTATATTTATGATTTTGTTTCGATCGTAATTTCACATGAACCGATTCCCTCAAATCCACAGATTGTTAATTGGCTAACGGCAATCTTTAATGGATGTGAGGAGATAGCAATATATGGTGAATATGCATATATAGGCGAAGGTAATATTAGAACCAAAATAGTGAATATCCACGATCCCTTTAATCCTGTAGTTGTCAGCGAATTAGACTTCCAAGCCTTCGACATTGATTTCCAGGGTGATTACGCATATGCCTGTGTGAGTACCACAGGTAATGAGAGGCTTAGTGTAGTTGATGTATCAGATCCGACAAACCCTGTTGAGGTAGGTTCTTATGAATACGATGAACCAAAACGTATTGAGGTTAAAGGGGATTATGCTTATATCCATTTCGGATATTTTGATGAGAGGATTTTCGATATCAGCGATCCGACCAATCCAACGTATGTAAGAGCTATCACATCCTCTGAGAAAGGTGATCTCGCAATACGGGATAATTATCTATTCATAGGGAGCTTATCAATTCTTGATTTGCAAAGTGATCCGTCTAATCCAACTGAAATCGGACATATAGTGGTTGGTCGAAGTGACCGGATAGCCGTGGATGGCAATTATGCTTATGTTTTATCAAACATTTATAATACTTATATAAAAATAATAGATATCAGCGATCCGACTAATCCTGTACTTGTTGGTGAGGATGATGGTTATTATGAACAGGGAAGAGGTTTTGCTGTTTCTAATGGTTATTTATACAGTCCAAAAGGATATTACACCTCTATTATGGATGTTAGAGATCCCGCCAATCCTAATGAGATTGCAATTATTTATAATGTGAGCGGATACGAGGTGGTTTTATATGAGCATTACCTTTTACTCGCTGGTTGTAGTGGGGGTTTGGGTGTTGTTGATGTGACCGATCCTCATAATCCGATAGTTGGAGAAATCTTTGGTTCATTTCTGCCAATTGATGTTAAAATTCATGATAATTATATTTTTGCATCTGAAAGTTATCGAGGATTTACAATAGTTGACATAAATGATAGAGAGAATCCCATCATTATTGCATCAGGAAATGCGCCTCAGGTGAACGATTTTGTAATTCAAGATTGTTATGCATTTGCAGGTACTGGCAGTGGCGTAACTGTTCTCGATATTTCAGATATAACTTCACCCATGACCGTTAAATCACTCAGTCTTGGAAACAGTGTATACGGAATCGATATTAAAGACAATTATCTGTACACCGCAACAGGATACGGGGGTTTAAATATCATAAGTATCATCGATCCAATCAATCCATATGTTGTAGGCTCGATCGGCACTGAAAACGCTTCCGATATCAAAATTCAGAATGATTATGCCTTTATTGCTGACGATGTTGGTGGTTTTAAGGTGATAGATATAAGCAATCCAGCTAATCCAATAATAACAGGCAGCGTTCCAACAAGTAGAGCGTATGGTCTTGATGTGAATGGGAATTATGCATATATTGCAGATGGGGACTCAGGATTAAAAATCATTGATATAACAGACCCTTATTCTCCCGTCCAGATTGGAGAGGGCGATTTTTATGGCAGTGCGATGAATGTTGATATTGTTGACGATTATGCTTATATTGCAGCAAGTCAATCTGGTCTTGTTATAGTTGATGTTCACGATCCAACTTTACCTTTTGTTTTAAGCTCTGCGGATACACCGGGATCAGTTCAAGGCATTGAGGTCATTGGTTATTATGCCTACCTCGCCGATTCCAATGCAGGAATGGCTGTAGTCAAGCTCTGGTAATCCTTTTTAAGGAATTCGAAACTGGTGAAATCGGTGAAATCGGGGTCAGTCCCCGGTAAAATTTCATCGCAAAGCCAATATTTATCAGCGTTTGCGGAGGTCAAGGCTGGGGTCAGTCCCCGATTTTACCCATGTCGAATAGATACACGCGACCTTTGCTGCCCTCCTGGAGCGACAGGGTCTTCGCAGGCGTGTCGGTGCGAACCAGGAAATAGAACCTTGCCTGCATCTCCTGACCCGGCTTGGCGGTGACATCAATCAGGGCTTCGGCTCGGGTGGCATGAACGAGAGCCTCTTTCCACTTCAGCTCTTCTCCATCTTCGGCAACCAGCTTTGGCTTGAATGTAGTCCGTCCGACCTTTCGCTCCTTGACATCCATATTTTTGATAGAAACGGTCACGACCATGAATCGATATCCCGCGGCGGGTTTCTCTTTGAGGACAGGCTGGTCTGTATAAGCGACGCTCATGACTTTCAGGTCATTAAAACCGAGCGGGTAGTATGTTTCAAACTGCGATGGGACCTCGGTAAGCGCGGTCGAGCCGGTGGTATCGGATGTATCTGCGAATGGCGCCACGAGCGGTTTGACTTTGTCCTTGAGATCGAAGCGTACTACAGGGTTGTTACTCCCGCGCTGGACAATCAGTTTAGGGACTACACCCTCCGCTGGCACACGAACGTAGGTGTACGTATCGATCCTCTGAGCTGGTTTCAATTTCAAGTTCAGCGATGTCGAATCTTTTTCCTGGGCGACTTTCTTCGAATACTCGCAGCTGTTATCTGATGCATCTATAGCTGTAAAGTTAAATGTGTTCCAGGTCGCTTGCTGTGCGGTCTTCTGTGGATTGTGGATTGTAAAGTGCAGAACGAGGAATTTCTCGGATGCAAGCGGGAAGAAAACCTCTTTGCCAATCCGTACTTGGGCGACTGTGAACTCCGCAGTGTTCAGAGAGAAGTTCATCGGACTGGTGCCGCCGATTGTGTACTCCTTGCCCAACTCACCCCACACGCCGGGCATCTGATCCGTCCCCTGCGATGCGGACGCTCCTCCAAGCGAGATGATACAGAATGTTAGCGCAGCCATTATCACAACAGTTTGTCTACCCATTTTCGAACCTCCGATGGAGTTTTGGGAATACAACAAATCACGAATGTTACAGCACTTGCCAGGGACACGTCAAGTTGGATTAGGTGAAATTGGGGTCAGTCCCCGGTAAAATTTCATCGCAAAGCCAATGTTAATCAGCATTTGCGGAGGTTGAAGTTGGGGTCAGTCCCCAATTAATTCGCTCTTTCCACTTTCACCCAGTTGATGCGCGAGCCATGACCGATTGTCAGGCATTGCAGCAGATATGAGGGTAGAAGAACGAAACCGGGGACAGTTCCCGGTTACGAATTGTTTGCTAATCTTCATTATCCCCGTCAGATATGTAATAGAGCACATCCAGTTTGCCGTAGTAATACGGGAATGTGTAATCGAAACCATCTTCATAGGTCTTGCGTACGATATAGGTTTCGAAGGCGTTCCAGTCTATAACAGTCTGGCAGGCTATACCGGCATTAGAGGAGGCACCCATTATGCTGTCCACTGTTCCTATATCTTGAGTGAAATTGAAGGCAGGCCTTAAGGCATCCGCACCAAGTCCCTCAGTGCTGTAAGCTTTGGTTTCGAATTGAAGAGTATTGTCCGAGGAGTTGTATATATTGTAGGAAACAATATAGAACTTCTGAGATGAGGATGTCACGACCATTCCAATAGAAGGATTGGATAAGGTTCGAGTACCAACTGCAAAATCCACCTGCTGATCGATGTCACAGTAATAGGATTTGACATGAATACGACACTCAGCGTTCGAGGAGCCATCAGGTCGACTTGAATATGCGATTGAAGTAGAATAATTATCGGCGGTAATCGACGGAGAGTATTCATCGATATTCTCGAAAGTATGGAGCAAATTACCATCAGAATGCCAGGTATCAGCATTCACTGAGAAGGCCGTGTAGAGGTCTGTACCAAGTGTGCTTATATCGCGTTCATCCTCCCAAACGACATAAAGATCCCAACCCGTTGGGTTCATAGTAGCGGATGGATTATATTGTTTTGTACCGGAATTATCTATGAATTTATGGTCGTCCCATGTGTCAGCGTAGTTAGTTGAGCGGAAGGATGCAATTTTCGAGTATGGTGGGTCCGTGAACTTCGTCTCTTGGAAAATTATATATAGCTCATCTGTCCAGAAATCGAAAAGCAGACAAGGCAGTGTCTGAAATTCAGTAGATGCAATAGTTTCCTCATATGAAGGATCCAAACCGGTACCATCGAGATTGATTCTGTTTGTCTGAATGTGGAAAGTGGCTGTATGTTCCACCCAGGCGAGAAAGACTCCCCCGTAGAAACCGCTTTCGTCGATAGCGATAGCAGGTTGAATGTTATTGGAATCGGTAGTTATTTGAGTAGTTCCAAGCAGTTCACCTGCTTTATACCTCGCGAGATAGATATTCTCTGTCTTCCCGACATAGGCGACATAAAAAATATCGTCACACAACGCGACTGCATTGGAACGTTGCTCACTTGTCGCTGTTGTTATACCTGTATCATCGATTCTTCTTTCGTCAGCCAGACCCGGACCATATACTGGCATTTTATAAATATATTCTCTCGGAGGAACCGAATTTGTCCGCACTCTTAGAGCCACGTTTCTTTTCCCGGGAGTTGAGAGGTCGAGCCACGGGCTTGGAAGACCGCCGCCCTCGTTGTTAAATGTTACGCCATCATAGCAGAAGTCCCATCGATACTGGAACATTTTTCTGCTCTCATCCATGAAGAATTCGCAGTCAATATTGGTTCCCGATTGGTCAAAAAGCGTGGTTTGATCAAGCCATAATTCGCCATCATACTCCAAATAAAACTCCGAAGGATCGTTAATTTTAATCACACCGTAGTATGAATAATCTCGAATATCGTTTGTTGCATAGGGGAAACCGGATGGTGATTCAGGAATGGGTATTCGTCCCGATGGAGAAACCGCGCCATCAAGCTCATCTCTTATTGCCACATAACCTGTGATTATCGGGTCCTCACATTCAAGCTCGTTTGTGATTGTCACTCGATACTGAAGCGGAGATGATGGCGTTCCAATGCCGGATTCCGGAGTTGTGACGATTATTGGATTGGTCATCATGGATGGGATATGTACTTCCACGGAGGCGACTTTGCTGGATTCGCGCAATCCGCCAAGGTTTGCAGGATTCGGAAAGGCTGGATCGACTATAGCGTTATGCTGCCAATCGAAGACCTGGATCACAAGTTCCGCGGTTGAGGTTTCATCGTCATATACAAGATTATTATTTTCAATCCAGTATTCCATTCGCCACGGTTCGGTTCTGTTAAAAGCGGGAAGGTAATACTGGGGATTGGTTCTGTTCGCAAGGACAGCGGATTGCCCGTATGCCACATCAGCAACGATATATAGACCAATCATGTCGGTTGATTCGCACGAAATTACAACTGTGCGTTCATAGATAGTCTGTCCAACAGGTATGACATTGTATCCGGTCGGATTTTGAGGATCGAAAGTACCCATGGACCAGGATTCGAAAAACCTTAAATAAGGATTCAGGTTTGCGGGAGCATCCTCCGAACTTATGAAATACCTTGTATCGTCGATAAGTTCATCGTAATGGCTCGTGTAACCCTCAGCATTCAGGATTGAGCCCATCGAGATTCTTGCGTCTTCCTGAGTTCCATCCAGTGTGGTGACTTGCATTGGGACAGTTGTGAAATCGGAGCCTGGGACAATGAAAATCGCGCGGACATCGAATCCATGCAGGTCCGGACGAGTAGTCCTGTTTGTAAAGGGATGTCGCATCCTGAGTTTGAGATAAATATTTTTTTCAGGGGATACCTGAATTCCGGCTATGGAAAGACAGTTTTCGCAAGGTGAGACAGTGAGAAACTGCGACAGGTCTGCATCGAAGCAATCGCCAATTTTCGCGGCGTTACGGGCTGGGATGATTTCAGCGGTCATATTTTTTGTGTCAATTAAAACCTTCCATGCCCCTAACATACCGGGATATGTTCTATCGCTTTGAGATAACGATGAAATATCCTGCGATTCTCCGGGTACAACAGGATTCCTGCTATCTGAGCATCCGACAAACAGTAGGATGATTGACAACATTAAAATCAGGATTGACAGCTTTCTCATGGGTGTCGCCTCACAATGAAAAGAGGAACTGAATAATTGCTACAGTATATCACTTACTATGAAATGGCGGAAAAGAAGAAACACACATGGGGGATAGTCGGTTCCCCGCCTCCAAATTTGGGGTCAGTCCCCGGTAAAATTTCATCGCAAAACCAATTCTGATGAGCCTTTCAGAAGGGATAAGTTGGGGTCAGTCCCCAAAGCGAGCTGATTATACATCGGCATCCCCGACTTTGTATGAGCTCTTATTAACTCAACTTCGCCGTCTTTTTGATATTGGTTAATGTTTTCAATCCAATTTTCTCTATCGAAATCCCATATCTTAAAATCCACTACACCTTTTACATCCTGACCGATTATATGGGCGGATGTGCTTGACCAGGGATATTGCCATGCATAATTCACGATCCCAGCCCGAACTGGATTCTGTTCTACATAAACCAAAGCTGCAAACAGATGTCGATCATCGAGCACACAGGAATGATAACGGCTATGCCACAGATGACCGATGCGATTGTACTTGTAGTTGAATAATTTTGTGTACGACATATGTCCGATTCTGATTACTTTCTCTATCGAATCTTTACGCGTTGGCACTCCTATAATATGGACATGGTTACTCATCAAGCAATAGCCCATTATATTCAGCTTGTATTTCTCCGAATATTTCTTCAGGATTTTTAAATAAAGCTCTCGGTCGGTGTCGGACCTGAAGATATTTTCTCTATTATTACCTCTGTGAGTTATGTGATGGGGTGCTCCCGGAACAATGATTCTATCCATTCGTGGCATTTTTTTTCTCCTTTGGTAGATAAATTCTCATAATCAATGAGATAGACGATACCGAGGCTGAAAATTACGCACGAAAAGCAAAAAAAATGAAAAAATTTGGGGTCAGTCCCCGGTAAAATTTCATCGCAAAACCAATTCTGATGAGCCTTTCAGAAGGGATAAGTTGGGGTCAGTCCCCAGCTAACACCAGTTAAAAACTCCTCTTAATCAATGTTTATATGTCACCAAGGGTGAAAATCTTGCTGGAAAAAGGAAAAAAATGAAAAAAAATCGGGGTCAGTCCCCGGTAAAATTTCATCGCAAAGCCAATTCTGATGAGCCTTTCAGAAGGGATAAGTTGGGGTCAGTCCCCAACTAATCGACTCGTTCTACTTTCACCCAGTTGATGCGCCAGCCGTGGCCAATGGTCATGTATGGAAGCAGGTACGCGGGTAAGTCGCTCTCGGGACATTCATCGCCAGCCATGTCGGGATCGCATGTGCCTATTACGAATCCCACCCTGACCTTCTGGCCAGCGTAATACGAAGAGATGAAATATTGGTTCGCGACCCAGTCATCCGAAAATCCCACATGACCCTCGAAATCGCATAGCGGATCATTTTGATTATTCTTTTCGCTTATGATGCCATAGGGGGGCCCATTTAAAACTGGAAGAGGACGTTTCGGATGGTTCCATTCGATAAGATCGTCTTCATAACAGAAATCTTGCCATTCGATTGTTTGAGGATCTTCTACCGATAAAATCACGCATCCACCATCGAGGTAATATGTGCCAAGGTATGTCGCGTAAGTGAAGTTGAATTTATGTTGAACCGTGACAATCGCTCCTCTTGTGGGGACAACAAATTCCGGGGTATATGCTATTGTCGCGCGATTCTGAAATGTTTCATCGGGATCGTGAGTCGGGATCGCTTTGCCATTGTCATTAAGGAATTTGGATTCGCCATCATTGCATTGAGTAGAATTATCTGTGATACCCCATCGCGCATCGGTATCCTTGCAGCAGTTATCGAGCGTGTTGCAGTAATAGGCGTCACCGATAATGCCTGTCACGCCCCAATCGGTTGGCATTGTTCCTCCTGATGTTGTCTCGAAATTCTCGAATAGGATTGTCGGGTCGGGGAGAGTCGGATAGACAATGAACGATTTGCAATCCGTGTCTGTTTCAGCTGGATTGCCATTATCGGTCACCCTGAAGCAAACCTTTACGAGGATTTCGTTATCGCCATCGTTATTGAATTGATGCGGGACAGGATCTCCGAAATCCGGGTCGCCCGCGTTTTGTACCTTATCGGGAGTAAAATCAGTTCCGTTGTAGTCGAAATCGTATTCGTATTTGATGATGAAACCATCGGGGTCGATTGTGAATGGTCCCGGCTGGAACGTGATTGTTTCACCATTGTCGAGTTCGCTGTCAGGTGAATTATGATTAAGATCAGCGATGGGCGGAATATTCGGACCATGGACATCAACTTTAAAAATCTGATACACGGATAAATCCGTGAATTTTGCAGGAGTAGCATCAGCATTGGCAATACCATATGGCACGTTTTCCGAGCCTTCGAGATTGTCTCTCACCGCGATAAGTCCAGTATATTCGCCTTTCGGGGCTAAAGCCTCATTCGCGAAAGATAATTTCCATGTATAGGGATCCCAGAAAGAGCCGGTGCCTCCGGCGCGTTTAGCCAATTCCGATAACACAGGCGCATTTAATATACCGGGGATATCGAATATGATGTTGCCTACATCCGATTTGTTTTTTATTGCTGTGATGGGTGATTTCCAGAAATCCCATCCGGTTTGAGCGTTCAAGCCAGCCTGCCAGTCCGCGGCCGAGATTTGCAGCTCGGCTGATGATAGAGGAGACATCTCCCACAAGTCGTTTCTTGTAATCTCCGCCTTCACATAAAGAGCTTCCTTTCGATGAAACTCCGGAAGAAAATATCTCGGCTGCTTTCGAGTTGATTTGATTGCGGAGTGTCCATAGCTTGCTTCGAGTATAAGTTGAAAGTTAAAACTTGTACTTTCTTTTACATTTAGCTGGAGGATACCTACCGAAAGCGGATCGGAAAATTCGCTTCCCATCGGGAATACATTGTGTCCCGTTGGATGCTCTATATCGGTAAATCCAAGGTCTGGAGCAGCAGAGGGATCATAGTTGCTTCCCTGTCCCGGCGTCATCGATGGATTAACCCATAGATTGACAAAAGGACAGATATTTCCGCTTGTGAATTTAAGAAGATACGGCTCGATTACAACATCATAAAAAGACGTATAGCCATCGGCATTGACCAGAAAACTGAAATTGCCCCATGCGGGAGATTCATAAGTGCCATCGCCATTAAGATCGATTTTGACATTGTCGAAGGTCGCAAGATTGCGGTCGGTCACAATAATCGCTCGAAGGTCGAACAGGTGAAGGTCATAGCGGTTGACTGGTTTGAAAGGATGTTTCGTCTGGATACGCAATTCGATATAACCCTCAGCGGTCAGTCCGATTGAGTGGATTATCAAACAGTCCTTGCATGGTTCTCCGGTGAGGAACGGGGTAAGGTTGATATTGAAGCTGTCACCGAGAGCATCGGAAAGACGCAACGGATGTATTGTCCCTGACATATTAACGGGATCGATTTGGATATCGTAGGTTCCGAGTATCAATGAGTTGCGCGATTGCGAGTTGAAATCCGCAATTGACATTTCGTTGAGAGGAGCATTGGCGGGGTCGATTTGATAGTTTGCGATGTCCGAGCATCCAAGTGTGAAAAATAAAAGAATGAAAAAGATGGGGATATAATTTCTATGCATTTTATTATTCCATGAATCTGATGATTTACCGCACTTTCTAATTATATCAGTACGCCTATTATTCGGCAAATGCCTTTGTGGAATATGCATCCTGCATGTATTTTTTTACCGGGATAACAGATATCCTTGGGATTATTGAAAAAGTGATTACGTGAACGCAGGGGCGGGTTTTTTGCGATGACAGATTTTCTCCCATATATGAATTATTTCAGGCTGCACAAATACTTCTGAATACGAACGAAACCCGCCCTGTATTTGTGCGCGACAGGGATAAAGGGTGGGTTTCTTCGTTAACCGATTTGATAACACGCATATAATTTCTCTGTTATTCAAGTTGAGTACTACGCCCGAACCGTAAACCCACCCGTACGGCTTGATATTGGGAGGGGGAGGATGGGTTTCTTCGTTAACCGATTTGATAACACGCATATAATTTTTCTATTATTCAAGTTGAGTACTACGCCCGAACCGTAAACCCACCCGTACGGTTCATGGCTTTTTCAGCAGTCCGAAGACGCACGCGCTCCCCGGTGATGAAGAAAGCGCGCCGTGTGACGCGCTTTGAAAGTTTATTAAAGGTCTTGCGACCGTTAGATAAATATCGCGTGAATAACAGTTCCAGGTTTTTAATTAGATTCTATCTTCACCCAGTTAATCCGCCATCCGTAACCGGGGAAGACGTTTGAATTCCAAAGGTCATCGTATTGTGTGCAATCCGACCTATATGGATCAAGAGGAAGAGAACGTGGGAGAAGATCATCCGAACCAAACAGGAAACCGACTCTAACAAGTTCTCCAGCATATGTATTTGGAATGGAATATGTGGTTGTTGCCCATCCATTAGAACCAACATGCGCGGGTCGTCCATTCAAAGGATGCGCGGGCGATGTTAAACTTGAAACAGCGCCATAAGAAGGTGGACTGGTGGGGCTCAACGTTCTTATTGGCCAATTATTTCCATAATATACATTAGTACAATCCGCAGGCTCCCATGTTAATGCATTACAAAAATCAGACCATTGAATAGAACCCGGATTATTTTCCGAAAGAATCACTGCTCCGCCGTCAAGATAAGAAGTTCCCATCATGTTACTCCAGCACATATCAAACCAGTGCCTGATTGTTATTGTTGCCCCATTTATTGGAACTATAAATTCGGGAGTGAAAACAATTGTGGCCCGGGTTTGAAAGCTTTCGTAATAATCGGAATTGGGATAAGCATAACCAATTTCATTTAAGAAATGGTGTTCACCACTATCACATTGGGGATCATTATGCGTGATTCCCCAGTGATAGGTGTCATTGTTACATCCTGTATTGCATGTATTCAAATAATACCCTTGACCATACCTTCCTATTACTCCCCAGTTCGTGGGAACAGATCCATGTGTAGTAGTTGATTCGAAATCCTCGTAGATATAAAGCGTGATAAACGGATGCACTTTGAAAGTTGTTGATACCACAGGTGATGTCGTGTACGGGCACCCATCATCGGTTACTCTGAACGCGACAGTTATATTGATATCGGTTGATCCCGGATTCGTAAATTGGTAATCAACCGGATCTCCAAAATCGCCATCTCCCTGATTCTGAGTCTCATCGGCGATAAATGTTCCGCTGTAATCAAAGTCATATTCATATTTTGTGATGAAACCATCAGGATCTCCGGTGCCGGCACCCGGCTGGAATGTGACGATTTCGTTATGATCGACTTCATTATCGGCATCGGAATCCTGAAGGACGGCTGTCGGAGCCGCGTTCGCATTCACCTGCACATTCTCAGAATCTATCGACGTGGAACCGAGGTTATCGGTCACACGTTGACCTATTCTGTGATTCCCGGTCTGTGTCTGATCGAACTGCCAGATTACCGGATCTCCAAAATTGCCATCTCCCTCGTTCTGAGTGAAGATGGGAACGAAAGTAGCCGGATTTCCAGAGTAGTCTGTATCATATTCATACATGACGATTGTGCCATCGGGATCAAGGCAGTCCGGTCCGACCGAGATTGTGACATCCTTACAGACTCTGACGGGATCCGGGTTGACAAGCACATCGGCGACCGGTGGAAGGTTCCCCTCCTCGACCAAAACCTCGAACACTTGATATGTAGTTAAATCGTTGAGTCTCTTGGGTGTCATCGCGGAGCCGCTTGTAGCGAGAGGTGCATTTGGAGTGCCCTCGAGGGCATCGCGAACGGCGACGAGTCCCCAATATGTACCGGGATCCGCGGCTAACTGATTCGTGAAATCGATCTCCCACGTGTAAGGTGACATGGGGGAGCCATCGCCTCCCTGTGTCTGGGCGAGGGTTGTGACAATAGAGCCGGAGAGAATTCCGGGGATGTCGATTATTACTTCTTTTATGTCGGATGCGTATTTAATCGATGTAAGGCTTGAAGTTTGATAGTCCCATCCGGGGGTTGGAGCAATTCCAGCCTGCCAGTCGTACGCACGGATAGCGAGTTTCGCTGATGATGTGGATTGCCATCCGATAAGGTCGTTCGATATTAAATCAGCAGTAACCCACCATGCATCTTTTCTGTGAAACTCCGGCAGGAAGTATCTCGGTTGCAAGCGAGTCTTCATCCTCGTCGTATGACCGTAACTCGCTTCAAGGATGAGCATGAAATTCACATTCCGCACTGTATCGCTGAATTTCAGCTCATATATTGTTTCCGAGAGTGGATTATCGAAATTACCACCCATCGGGAATACATTGTGACCGGTGGGTTTTGTCAAATCGGTGAAGCCATATTGCGGAGCAGCGGCTGGATCATAATTTGATCCGGGTTGACTTGTCTTGGGACAAAACCATAGATTCTTATATGGGTTGATGTTTCCATCGTATATTTTGCCAAGGTATTGTTCGACCACGCCATCATAAAACGATGTGTATCCATCGGGATTGAGAAGGAAATCAATAGTGGCACGGGCTGTTGTCTCGCGTGTACCATCGCCATCCATATCGAGCCTGATGCGGCTGAAATCCTTTATATTCACTCCGCTAACGATTATTCCGCGCATGTCGAATACATGCAGGTCGTAGCGCTTCGTTGGTTCGAACGGATGCTTGGTTCGGAAAGTGACTTCCAAATTCAAGTCTTCATTAAGAGCTATGGATTTAATGTCAAGGCAATCCGAACAAGGCGAAATTGTCAGGAACGGGGTTATATCGACATGATAAGATTCACCGAGGACATCTGAAATCCTTACCGGATGCACTTTTCCGGTGAGATTGAGCGGATCGATCTCAACCTCGTAGATACCGAAAAGCATCGGCGCGGTGAAGCCATCCGGAAGGTCATCGGGAATATACGCCGTCGGTTCCGGTTCGGATGCCGGTTTTGAATCTGATGGTATAACCGGATTCTCCTTACTTCCTCCGGAACATCCGATTGTCAATGCTGCAAGGAGCATGAATGCTGTAATAGAGAATATAAGGCTTTTATACATTTACTGCCTCCCGAAAGAGATTTCCGAAAAATTAATCACCACGCATGACCAACAACGTGGTCCTGCGATATTTTAATTGTCTCATAAGCGCATGAAAACACGACCGTTTTTCACGGTAAAAATTCTCTCGATTTGTAAAGCAGGCCTTTTTCCCCCGGATGATAGATAGTGATGGATACAGTTAGCGTATCTGCCCCTTTTTAATGCGGTCAATAAGATTATAACATCACTTGAATTGGTTGACAATTATGGGCATGCAGACTTGTATCTATGTAGCCCGGCATGCGTCCCGAACCAAATCCTGAGGGACGATTCATAATAAATCAAGCATGCCGGATTACTCTAAATCTTATCGATAGAGTTTCATGGTAGCGAGAAGCGCAATTATCCCTGCAATCCCGATTGGTATATTGTCAGGTATCCTCCACGGGATTGTCTCAACTATCGCACAGATTGTCATCACGATGAGCACCCTGAAAACGGGAAATGTGCTGACCTCAATAGGTGCGGTTTTGTGCATCATGAAGGAAAAGAGGAAGAAGAGCATGAAAAGCGCACCGATGGTACCAAAGAAAATGAAAGCGAGTGATCCGCCTATGGATTTTTTTCGGTTATATGGAATTTTCGTTCCGGGATAGCTCATACCGATGAGAGCGCTGAAGCCATCGCCAAATGCGAGAGCCGAAAGAAGAATCAGCGCGCTGTCTTTCATCTGGTCGCGGAATATCAGGGATGCGATAACCATTACAAGAGCGTAGCTAATCATCGCGGGACTGTATCCAAGGCGTCTTTCTGATGGACTCAGAAGGTTCTCGAATGCATCCGCTCTTGATGATATGAACCAGGCGCAAAACATGGCTACGATCCATGAGAAAAGAATCATCTCCCAGTCCATAAAGGGGTAGAGGAATCCGAACATGCCGATCATGATATGGAATATTTTGCGAAGGTCCTGCCTGCCTCGTGCGAACTGGTTATCATCTTTCCTGCTTGCAGCTTTCATGTGGAATTTATCGAAGGCCGCCGTGAATTATAGCAGATTTTTAAAGTCGTGCCGTGCACGATTTGAATTTATGTAGCCCGGCATCGCGTCGGAACAAAGAAGCAACAGCAGTTCATACCAAATCAGCGATGCCGGGGAAAAATTACCAGAGCTGAATTATCTTCAAACCGCCGTCAGCATCACCAAGATACGCATAATTATCCTTTACAACAATTCCAGTCGAGGGTACATCAGTTGGTAGAGAACTGAAAAGAACTGGAGCAGAGGGATCGGTTATATCGACAACCTCGAGACCTCCACCGCCAGCTGGTTCGAATCCTGCTATATAAGCGTAATTGCCTTGAACATCGACATCCACAGCCATGTGAGTAGTATAGGCTATAGCGACTCCCACAGGCGCTGTTGGATCGCTCACATCGATGATGTCAATAAAACGGCAAGGTTCAAAATGAGCGAGATAAACATAATTATTTTGTTTGTCAATTCCTCTTCCAAAGTAAGAATCATAGTAACCGACTCGCTCAGGATTGGTTACATCGCTTATATCAAAAACGTTCATGAACCCGTATGCGCTGCTGGAGAACGAAACATAGGCATAATCGCCATCGATAACAAGGTCGTAAGTCCACCCCCAATAGGTCGAGCTTTTAATTTGTGGATTATATGGATCGCTTATGTCTACAATTTTAAGACCGTTTGATTCGGTGGGTATGAAAGCATAGCTGCCTTCAACAACAATATTCCATGCTACACTGCCCATATATAATCTACTGATTTCTATTGGTTTTGAAGGATTGGTTATATCTACAATAGACAAATCGCCCGGAAATAATTCAACCAGATATGCATAATTGTTAGCTACATCCACGGCCGAGATAGTCATGTAATATTGATCATCGAATTGACCGATGATTTTTGGAAGGGGTGGGTTGCTGATATCAGCTATGTACATCCCCTCCTCTCTGCAAGCAAAATATGCGTAATTACCAGCAATTTTAACACTCTGAATCCATTCTATTTTGTAATAGAAAGTGACTTCCGGTTCAGTTGGAATGCTTGCATCAACGATGACAAGACCGCTTATGTTGTCGCATACATAGGCAAAGTTACCAATCGCTGCGACCTTCATAGGCTCATACAATTCAACTGATGAAATTACTTGAGGGGTTGTTGGATCATGGATATCGACAATTTTCAAATGGTGATAAGATGAAGTCACATATGAAGTCACATACGCGAAATTTCCATTTACAGCGACATCCTGAATATTTTCAATTAGCACTTGTCCTTTCATTTCGATATTCGATGGGTCGCTGATATCATAAATAATCAGACCGCCATTATATGCATATGATGGCAGATATGCGTAATCCCCCTCAATTTCGACTCCCATGAGATTAAGGATTTCAACTGAATCCTCAAGGACTGGATTATGCGGGTCGCTGATATCCACTACATTGAAGAAGTGATCACTCATGAAATCTGTCGAGGCTATATATGCGTAATTTTCCTTTATTTCAATATCCTCGCACGAATCAAGGTCAAGAGAGTGAGGGATTATTTCAGGCTGCAGAGGGTCGTGGACATCAACGATGACCAAACCGGAATAGTCAGCTACGAAAACAAAATAACCTAAGACTGCGACGCTGAATGCGGTGCCTGTATCGATCCCTCCTATTATTTCCGGTTCACGAGGATTTGATATGTTAACGATTATCAACCCATCGCCAAATGCGGCAACATAAGCATAACCATTTCCGGCTGCGCAATATTTAGCTGTTATATTGTCAACTTTGCCGATAATATTGGGCCTTGCGGGATTTGAAATATCCATGATTTTCAAGCCTTCGTCATCACAAGCGCAAAAGGCATAATCGCCATCAAAATAGACATCTACACATTTTGACATCATATAAACCGTGCCAGCAATTTGAGGGTTGTCCGGTATTCCTGAGGTGATTTGGGAAACCGTAATAATTATTTTGTCATATAAAGCAAGGGAACCTGAACCTGTTGATTTTGCCATTATATATGCAATGTATTCACCAGTCGATGCCCCAGTGTTATTCACGAGGTGCATCCCCCATTTCTCGTTGTCGATTAGTGTGAACGGTGCGAGGGGTACTCCTGTAATTTGAGGGCAATAAAGATACACGGCATTGACATCATTCTGCCAATCAAAGATAGAAATCTCGATATCAGCTGATTCACCTTGCTGGTCGTAAAGGATTTCTTGCGTGAAACCATTGATTTCATACGGTTCCTTGCAGTTGCCAGGATATGATGCATCAATTGCAAAAATCACATCTGTGTTACCCTGAGGAAGATAGACCTGAAGATTTTCGGTATTTTCTGATTGTCCTTTGAATATCCTGTTTGGTTCGATCTTTGCATAAGCGACAAATGGATTAATAGGATAACCTTCTGAAATATCATAAAGACTCGTCCAGCAATCCGGATTTAAAAGCATGTGATATTCATCGTCAGTGAATATTATCAATCGAACATCGTAGACATCTATTGGATATGGATTGGTTATTGTCACATCCACATCAATCACTCCGCTTGGATCATAGTCATTTACAATTATGCGGGGTGCGGGGATATATTGAGTGACATTGAAATGAACCTGGTTTGCGCGAAATTCCTCGATTGATGTTTTAAAAGTTCCTGTATCGAAGTGAACTATCCACGAGCCGAAAAAAGCTCTCGAGATTGTATTTTCCGAGGGTTTTGAGATAAACATCTCCGGATCCGGATCAATGGACAGCGTGGATATTGGATTAACATGATTTTGAGCGCAGGATGTGATGAATATGGCTATTAGAATAGCTATTATTGCTTTTATGAACGATTCTTGCATTGCACATCGCTCCTCATTGTTAAACATCAGCAATGTTATTGATTTATCATCGTTGAAATTATATCACCTATCAAATCAAAATGTAACCCGGCATCTGCTTACACCAAGCTTTCAGCAGACAAGTCGGGTTCGAACCAAGTAAAGGGTTTGGAACAATTTAAATCAGCGATGCCGGGGATAAAGCAAAATTAAAAATGCGGTTGGATTTCCCGGCATCCCTGATTTACACTGTTATGCAAACCGTTGCTTTTGTTTCAACGGGATGCCGGGCTACATTAAATTTTTACAAGGAGATTCTGGAAATGACTAACCCGCTCGAAAATCTCGAACCCAAAAATCTGTGGAAATATTTCGCTGAGATATCCGAGATACCGCGTGAATCCGGAAATGAGAAAAAAGCAATCGACTATATCGAGAAACTCGCACGGGAAAAAGGACTTGAGTATCATCGCGATGTCACTGGCAATATTTTAATTCGCGTTCCCGGATCAAAGGGCTATGAATCTGCGCCAGCTGTTATTTTACAGGGGCATATAGATATGGTCTGTGTGAAAGAGCCGGGACATCCCCATGATTTCACAAAGGATGGCATCAAGCTAATAATCGATGGCGATTGGGTGCGAGCGGATCACACGACACTCGGTGCGGATAACGGGATTGGCGTTGCTGCTGCACTTGCCATGATCGATGAAAAAGATTCGATTCATCCTCCACTTGAAATTCTTGTCACGGTCGATGAGGAAACCGGAATGAGCGGTGCGATGAACATAGAGCCGTCGATGGTGACCGGAAAAACGCTGATAAATCTCGACAGCGAGAACCCTGATATTATCTACATCGGATGCGCAGGTGGCGGCGATACGGTTATCCGAATTCCAACCCCGAGGGAAAAATTTGATAATGGATTTGGTGTTAAGATTCGAGTTTCCGGTTTGAGCGGTGGACACTCGGGGATGGATATAGTTCGTAATCGAGCGAATGCGATTAAGCTGATTGCCCGGGTCTGTAATGGGATTATTGACACGAGAATTGGGATTTATGGAATTCTTGGAGGAGTGCGCAGGAATGTCATTCCATCGGAGGCTGAAGCGATTTTTGTGATGAAGAAGACTTCTTCATCCGTTCGTAATTCAATGGAGAAGATTCATCAATCGTACAGACGCGTGGAAAGAGAGGCGATAGAGGAATATGGCGCGAATGATCCTGATATAAAATTCGAACATGGTCCTTTCGATCTTCAGGATGAGCCCTATATGATTATTAAACCAAAAGTAGCAAAAGCTATTATTCGGTTATTGATGTCATTGCCGTATGGTGTACTCGCGATGAGCAAGGATATTCCCGGTCTGGTTGAAACGTCGAATAATATCGGAGTCGTGACACAATATATGGATTTTATCGAGATGGTCTGCACGACTCGTTCGAGCGTTGATTCGGCAAAGAAACGAGTGATGGAGGAAATCGAATCCGCGTGCGCTCTTGCCGGGGCTAAGACAAGACGTGAACATCCATATCCCGGATGGAAACCGAATCTCGAATCGCCCATTCTGAAACTCGCGATAGAGACATACAAGGAGCTTTTCGGGAAGGAGCCGAAGACTGTGGCTATCCATGCGGGTTTGGAGACAGGATTTTTCAGCGAAAGGTTTAATACATCGAATATGATTAGCTTCGGTCCGAAAATCGAAGGCGCTCATTCTACAGCGGAAAAGGTGAAAATCTCTTCCGTGGTTGAGTTTTTGAAGTTCTTAAAAGCTGTGTTGTCAGAAGTAGCAGAAAGTTGACAATGCAATATTTAATTTATTTGGGCAACTTTTCAGGATTTTGGCAATCTATTAAGTGATATTGAGATTTGGAGGTAAATTATGAATAAAAAATCTGCATTTGGAATTTTCCTGTTTTTATTTTTAATTTCATCACTGACGCTTTTATTCTGCGGATGCACGATTATGCTAAAAGTTCGTAAACTTGGAATTAAAGAGAATCAGGAGATGGTTGAATTTACAAAGTTGACTGAAACAGATGTCATAAACATGATTGATCCGGGTATCACTCTTAAGAAAATAAAAGAAGATCCTGTTTATGTACGCGGTAAATATGTTCGTTTAAAAGGAAAAGCCAATATCGACGCATATAATAAAATCGGGGATGAAGATGAGGAAGATGAGAACATGGAAGGCGCAGCCTTTCTACTCGATGATGTAATTGTTGTATGGTTTGATAAAAATGTGGATTGGCTGAAAGATGGCGATTATGTAGAAGTAATTGGCAAAATTTGCAGCAATTCTGCGTTTAATGAAATGCAAAAAGCGTGGACTGTTGATGAGGATTTTCCTGATTATGAAGTTTTACATGTAAAGATAATTAAAAAGATAAACGGAAATAAATAAACCTTCGAAAACAAAAGTAGCTTATTAATACCACGGGAAATTGGTGGGGTTCAAGAATGCGAACTCGTGAACCCAGTTCCATTGAGCGATCCGAAATTCGTATTGACTCCATAGATATGAGGGATTCGCGTAATACATCTGATTCCCCATGTAACATCCATTGGTAATAGAGAACAGGTATATCGGTTCGCCCATGGCTGCTTCGAGACAGACATTATCACCGCAAGGACATCCGTACATGGGATAAAGGTACTGGTCATTGAGATAGCCGGTTGCGTGACCATGCTCGTGCGCGATTACATTCTGCCATGTCCAAACATTAGGCGTGTAAACAGTGAAAACGTTATCGACATTGTGGTCGGATTGCGGGTCAAAAACCCAGCAATAAGCGGTGCTTGCCCAGTATGCCTGATCAACAAAATATAATGAAAGCTTATTTGTCCCGCGACCATAGGCATCATGCATCTCGAAATCTTCCTCTTCATACTCGAGCGTGTAATAAGATGCAGCCATGAATGTCTCGGTCTGATCCCATACCAGGTTGTACCCATAGAGATTCCAGAAATAATTGTTCCACTGCACCATTTGAAGGAGCGTTGCGTGTGTGAGAGGAGTTGCGCCATTTGTGGGCCATGTGCCGGTCGATGTTCCGTTTGTTGTAGCGACATATATCTCAATCGGAACGTTTGTTAGAACCGGGATTACGTTAAGCACCATGGTGTAATCGGTCATTCCGGAAACTCCGATTAAATGTACATAAACGTGACTCAGACTTGATGCAGATAAGTTTATGATTGTCGAGCCTGTGTTCGATCGTGAATTCAGCAAAGTTCCGGGGCAGTTTCCTCCGGGATCGAAAGCATATATCTCTATATTTACTGTTCCGGATGGTATGGTGAGTGAGACAGTACTCGCGCTTGTGAATCCGTTCGGCGTGACAAAGAAATGGAACCAGTCTTTATCGATCATATCTACGCAGTCATTGATTGTGCTGACGCATGTGACATAGCTTGCTTTCTGGCATGTATTATTGTCATCGGGAGTGCATCCAAGCGCGTAACCCGTATCTTGGATTTTTTTAAGGCTTGGACCGCACGTGTTAATTGATTCAACATCGTACCTGTAAAGAACGCCGCGAGTTACATTTGAATCAGCCCAGCTTGTTCCAACCCAACTGGATTGTTTTAAAACACCATCTCGATAAATGTTGTATAAAGCCGGCGGATTTGGTGCTTGCCAGTTTAGAACGACCTGTGTAGTATAGATGCCATCCGATGCAACAAGGTTTGATGGAGGTAATGGCAATACGCATGCGTTGCCAGCTTCACCCGGTGATTCCGGACCTTTAGCTCCTGTGCCGCATTCATCAATTGTTTCAATCTGATAGTAATAAACGGTGCCCATCGTAACGTCTGTGTCCGTGTATGTATTTCCAACAAAATCAGCTTTTATTAGTTCGTTATCGCGATAGATGTTATATCCGGAAGCAGTTTCGACGGGTTTCCATGACACAGCAATTCTGTCCCAGTAGTTGCCGTCAGTAGCACTTATATCGGATGGTGGCGATGGCAAGGGGCAGATAATTGTGAAATCGGAATCGGATTCATCACGCACTTCCGCAAGCGATGCCATGTAAACTCTGATTCTGGCGTGCTCTGTTGGCCAATTGGCGAGAGCTGGAATGTCATATGATCCCGTATTCGGAGCATTAACAGCAATCGGGATCGTATAGTTTGCGCCACCGTCAGTTGATAACTCTATATTCACATTTGGTACCGGTCCGGTTGTATGCCAATTTATCGTGTATGGTTGACGGACATACCAGGTCTCTCCTCCATTTGGACTGTCAATGACTATTGTCTGTCCGTGAACCACTGTTATTATGAAAGTCTGATATGTCGCAAATTCCGGTATTGGATGCCATTCGAGTGTCGCGCCATCATCGGTGTGAACAAGCGAATCGGGTTGCCCGGGGTTTGGAAGCGATGGAGGCACTCGTTCATCAGCAACCTTAACGAGCCCGGCATATTCACCAACGGCAAGGCTGTTCTCATTTGGAAATGCAATTTTATATATCAACGGATTTGATGGTTCGCCCGTGCCACCTTCCGATGTTGTCACAGAATGAAGTTTATCAGTCATACCCGGGATTTCAGCGCTAACACGAGATACTCTTGATGATTTGAAAATCCAGTCTTTGTGAGCGGGATCCGGAAATATGGGAGCGACGGTCGCTTTCTGTTGCCAGTCCCACACTCTAACCATGATTTCGTATGGGGTTGTTGTATCAACGTCATCCCATGTATTTCCACGTATAGGGGAGCTATTGCCTTCAGGTGGGATAACCTCGATTTTCCATGCGCTTTTGCGATTGAATTCCGGGACGTAATATGTCGGATTCAGTCTTTGATTTTTCTTCGCGCTTGCGCCATAACCCATTGTAAGATAAAGATCGAAAATTCCACTTCCTGAGAAGTAGGCGCTGAAGGCATAATTCTTCATTCCCATCTCAAATCGATTTGATGGAAACTCATTAGATTCGCTTTCATCAAGAACGAGGAAATACGGGCAAACGGTCTTGTCCTGCGATATCGCGTTTAGTTCCCTCGTGAAACCATCAACGTTTGCGCAAAGTTTGGTGCAAACCTTGACTCCGGTTAACGGGTAGGAGATTGTTTCTACATTCTGAGGAACTACGACAAGCGCAAGATCGAAGACATCGAGGTCAAAACGATTCACCGCAGATGGCGGTTTTGTCGGATCGCCTTTTTCAAATGGATGGCTTATCAGGAAATTTACTTTCAGAATGTTATCCGGAGTCAGTTCAAGCGACTGGATTTCAAGACAATCCGAACACGGTTGAATCGTGAAAAACGCAGCTCCGTTAACAAGATAGCTTTCACCAATTGATGATTGTCTCAGGCTGATCAGTTCAGCAGTCATGAGCGTTGAATCGAGCGCGAGCTGAAAACCTCCAAGGTTACCGATGAGTTGATATGTATCGCCAGTCATTGAGAAATCGAGGATACCGGGAACAGCCATCTCCCGCATTGATATTGGCACATCGCTCTCGCTGATTGGCAGTGGGTCTGAGATTATCTGCTCGGATTCGTTTTCAGCATTAGAAGGGATTATCGGATTATCTCCTCCTCCGCCGGAGCATCCGCAGAAGAGAAACGAGAATATGATTAATGCTATGATAAATCGAATTGGGCTTGTCATGCTTGAACTCCTTACCGAAGTCGAAATTGCAGATAAGGATATCCCCTCATAATATCGTCATTGATACAGCTTATAAATTGTAGCACAAGTCGGTAAATTCATGATTTGAGGGTATGTTAAATGGTTTAGACATTTGAAAAATAACTGCATCGATGTCATTCCGAAGCAAAATTCAGGATTTGACATCCACAATTCCCGATCTGTACTGGATTTACTAAATGTCAAATCCTGAGTTTTGCTGAGGAATCTCTCTTTTCCCGAGTTTTTCAGAGCTTTCTGATTATTACTCTCCTCTCATTTTTCTGAGATTCGCTATCGCGGCTGTATGGTGATCATGTTCATCGTTTTCGAAATTCAGGATATGTTCGCATGGGAAATCATCACATAAGCTGCAATTATCCAGTTTTTTAATTTTGATACAGCATTCACGGATATCGCAGCCGCCATCCCAGACAAGCTCATCTTCTCCATGACATCCCCTGCATTTGAACCATTCCGGTTTTGCATTTTTATCAAACTTCTGCCACTCGATGGTAAGCTCTTCAGCCTTTTTAGGGTCTTGAGCCGCTTCAAATATTTCGCATTCAGTACAGGTTAATCCACATGGTGCTAACATTATAATCTCCAGTATTGCCTATTAAAAAAATAAAGAAAAATTGGACAGTGCCTTTTTGTATAATCAAATCTGCATTGTTGTATGGGGATCCCCTGATGATTCTGAGATAGGATCAATGTTACCTGGGCAATCAGAAATATCATCTGCGGATTCTTTTTCCGTGCCCTGTTCCAAATAAACCTCGGCACCAAGTCTTCGAAGTTTCTCAATGGGATTTTCGTAACCTCTGAACAGATGTCCGAGTGTACTTATTCGCGTTTCGCCATCAGCTTTCAAACCGGCGATAACAATCGCCATTGATGCCCTTATGTCCGGAGCGACGACCTCACATCCACGCAATCCCGGTCTCCCTCTAACCAGCGCTATATGTCCGTTAACCTGAATATCCGCGCCGAGCTTTTGCAGCTCTGCCACCTGGTTAAACCGATTCGTGAAAATCATATCCATGAAAATATTTTCACCCTTCGCGACAGTCATGGCAGCCATGAGCATCGGCTGGACATCGGTGGCGAATCCGGGGTATGGGGCTGTTTTGACCCCGACAGATATCGGTCGCGATGGCGCTTTTATTCCAATCGATGAATCGCTGATTAATATTCTGCATCCAGCCTCCTCGAGCTTCTCTATTATCACAGCGAGATGATACGGTGATGCTTTCACGCAGGTTATCTCACCACCTGTAATCAATCCCGCCATGAGGTAGCTTGCGGTTTCGATACGGTCAGGGATTACCTGATAGTTCACCGGATGCAGGTCCGATGCACTTCGGATTGTTATTGTTGATGTCCCTGCGCCGTTTATCTGAGCGCCCATCTGGATAAGGAAATTCGCGAGGTCGACAATTTCCGGCTCACGGGCTGCGTTTTCTATAACCGTGGTTCCAAGCGCGAGCGTGGCAGCCATCATGAGATTCTCGGTCGCACCGACACTCGGAAAGGGTAGTTCGATTGTGGTTCCTCTTAATCCATTGGGGACACAAACTTCGATAGCGCCATTGGTGTCATGAACTTCAGCGCCAAGTTTCCGGAATCCATCGATATGGAAATCGATCGGACGAGGACCGAGAGAACATCCACCGGGAAGCGGTACTCGAATCTCACCGAATCGAGCAAGAAGGGGACCCATCACGAGTACGCTTGCGCGCATTCGTCCGACAAGCTCAGAATCAAGAGCGAGATTGGCAAGGTCGCAGTTTTCGATGAACAACCGTCCGGAACTGTAAGTGTACTGGCATCCGAGACCTTTGAGCACCTCGGCGAAGACACGGACATCGGCAAGGTTGGGCACGTTGGAGAGCATGAAATCGCCTTTGGTGAGAAGGGTCGCTGCCATGATTGGGAGACTCGCGTTTTTACTTCCGCTTATGATAATCTCGCCTTTAAGCGGTTTCCCACCGATAACTTTCAGTATTTCGTTTCCGCCGTTGTTCACATTCACCAGTTATTCAATAAGCATGCCAAAACTAATTCCCAGGTTCGTAAACCATTGAGAATATTGAAACATCATGATAACAGATGGGGAATGGTAGTTAAAGCCGTATTTGAACCTTATGTCAGATTTAGCTTTAATCGACCTGGCTGTTAAGGTATAGTTTAGTGAGAAAAATGCTTGACATTGAAAATTTATTAAAGAGTCTTGAAATCGCGCTGAATCAGGAGCTTCCAAGAGTTGATGAAGTTCGGAAGAAGCTGAAAAGCCTTCCGATGCATGAAATTCAACCAACTGGTGAGAAACCACCTGTTATTGCGACTGTCGCTACCGATGGCGGTGAAAATCGGTTAATCCTCGAACCGATGCGGATGCAGATAATACGGGTCATGGATAGCAGAGGGAAAAAGTATTTCGAGGGATTTATTCCACTTAGTCTTGGTATTGAAAAAATTTTCGAGTTTTTCGCGAAAAGCAACGACCAACTGCAACGATTGAAAAATGAGCTGAAAATCGAGTGGAGTGATATATTCAAACATGAGGAATATCAAAAAGCCGCTTTCATGCGGATGTTTTTAGAGTTATTAGAATGGTCAGCAGTTCTCGATTTAATGAATGAGGAAACCGCACCGCATATTGTAGTCCGCGATGGGTTATTGCGATCAATTGTTATCCCGATTCCAGTATTCGATTCACTGAAAAATGCATTGGAACAAGCGTCCAAAGAACATGGACATTTGTTGGTCGGTGTCGCGAAACGTTCACAAGTTTTAAGCTATCTTTCCTATGCGATATCGCTTGATGAAAGCCTTCCGAAAGGTAAACGCGCATATATCACTGTTTCACAGGATTTGGAGGTTGAAGCAGCACCTGCGAATTACCGTTGGGCTGCACCACGATCTATGGGCAATCTTATTCTTGCTCGATTAACTGAGAATGCAAATGCGATATACCCGATTGAGATTCCATCATGGCAACCGAAAAAAACTGACTATGTCATTCAAGCTCTATCAAATGACGCTGATGGCAGCTTTCCAAATCCGGGTTATCCATTCAGTCTTGTATTGGCGCATAGACTGGCTCGTATTGGTGGATTCGAAATTCAACTTATGGAAAAAATGCTTATAGATGAGTTAAGAGAACGAAATCCAAACATGGCTGACCATGTTCTTCGTCAGATGATGCTCGGTAAGAAATTATCAATCCCAATCGGAGATGAGGAGTTGGGTAATGTATGATACCGGAGAACCAATAGGACTTTTTAAGGGATTTTCACCAAGTCCAAGAGAACTTCAAGTGGAGGTGATTGTACCCCATGGAAAGGGTGGTATGCCAAGTTTTGGTGAATTCATTTTGATTGAGATGGAATCCGACAAAGCGACAGTTGGACGAGTTATTCAATACCATCCGACGGGACCTCTTACCACTAAAGAAGGCGAGAGTTACATGGCTGAAATGGGGAAGGGAGGAACTGAGTTTCCCGAAAAAGTAAGGGAACTTGTTTTGCGATATTCAATGACTGTCGCACTGCTGGGGATACTCAAGAAAGAGGGAGAAGGAAAATTTAAATTTGAACCGGGAGTAAGGTCTCTGGCTGATTTGGGGAAATATGTTAAAAGACCAAGTTTGGACGCTTTGAAATATCTTGCTAATGCTGGACTAGTGAGGGACCCCGATTCCAAATCAACAGTAATATTTGGAAAGCTTGCACTTGCGACACATGTACGAAGCGATATAGATGTTTATTTTGATATCAAGCGACTTAAACAAAAAAGAACTTTTGTTTTTGCACGAGCTGGATATGGAAAGAGCAATTTAATTAAGTACCTTTTATCGAGACTTTATGAATCACCACCAGATGTTGGATTATTGATCTTTGATCCTGAAGGTGAATATGCCTTACCTAATAGAGTGGGGGAAATGGAAATACCAGGACTTGCAAGTATCCCAGAGTTGCGAAAGAAGATCGCATATTATACAAACAGAGATAAACCAAGGGAATTTCCCGATATCTACATGGGAACAGTCGGTCTTAATTTTGGGGATTTCTCTGGACGTGCCATTCTTAATGCTTTTGTTCCTTTAGAGAAACACGATCAGGTTTGGGCGAATTGGATAAAAGGAGCTAAGGAAGATAGATGGAAAGAATTAATCAATTTATTGCAAAAAGACAGATATCGTGCAAAAGATGAGGATATTAAACGAATACTAAAAATTGAATTATCCGAAGACAAAGATAAAAAGAATGTGAGTATTGGTGCGATAAAAAACAATTTAATACCACCGATTGAAAGATCTCACAATCCTGATTCAAAACTCGCTAAAGATTTAATTGAGGATTTGTTAAAAGGAAAAATTATTATCGTTGATATATCTCTATTAAGTAGTGAGGATGGTTTGGGTATAGCTAGCCTTCTTATGGAAAAAATATTTTTTCATAATATTAAAACATTTACCGAACAAGAATTATCGAATAAGGTTAAAGTGCTTGTAGTCCTTGAAGAAGCGCAATCCATATTGGGAAACAGGAATCTATCCGATAAGTCAATTTTTGTACGATGGGTAAAAGAGGGTCGAAAATTCGACCTTGGAGCAGTTTTGATTACCCAACAACCAGGATCAATTGCCCAGGAGATATTGAGTCAGGGTGATAATTTTTTTGTGATGCATCTCCTTAATAAAGATGATTTAGATACACTTAATAGAGTAAATGCGCATTTCGCGCCTGATATTCTTGAGCAAATTCGTTATGAACCTATTAAAGGAAATTGTTTCTTTTGGTCAGCGCCTGATCAACCTTACGTTGTTTGCGCTAAGGTTCGAAATTTCGATGATATAGCTAACGAAAGCAAGGAGGATAAAACTGTGAGAGAAGAAAAAATCCCTGAAAAAAAGAGCGACTCACAAGACATATTAAGTGAAGCATGTAAAAAAGAAGTGAATTGCGATACCGATTTATGGGTGTTTAAAGTCAAAGGTCAGGATAAGTATCTCGTTTCACGTGGTTTCCTCATTAATCGGTTGCGAAGAAAATTAGGTGGGTTAAAGGAAGATAAAGTCGATAAAGCAATAAGAAAGTTAAAATGGGACCTAGCTTTTGATGCAATCTTAGTCTCTTCGCGTGGGAGCGAACAGGTTGTTGTTTTGCCTGCAGAGGACTGGAATCCTGAGGGTGGGAAAAAAGTTGAACGCGAAGTTGAGATTAGAAAAAGAGAATAATATTTCTATTTTGTAATTCCTAAAGTTCTTTCTGCAATAATCAATCGGTTTTTCGCGCGTTCATAGGCGGCTCTGGCGCGTTCGATGTCGATATCGGGACGACCTTCCCCAATACGCTTTTCCGCGCGTTCCAATGCCTGTTTTGCCCGGGCGACGTTTATCTCGTCATGCTTCTCGGCGGCATCAGCGAGTATCGTGACTTTGTTATCAGCTACTTCGACGAAGCCATTCGTGACAGCAGCAACTTCGCGAACACCATCAATGGTCACAAACTCAAGGCTTCCGATACGCATCACGGTCATCAAAGGGGCGTGATTGGCGAGTATGCCGAGATAGCCATCGACAGCCGGGATGACAACGGATGTGACGGTTTCATCGATCGCCGTGCGTTCGGGGGTGACTACTGTTAATTTGAAAGGGGTTGTGTACATAAATAAATCCACAGATTACGCAGATTACACAGATTTTTTCCCGGCATCGCTGATTTACTTTGCACTTCTGTTTCTTCTTTGGTTCTAACGCGATGCCGGGCTACATGTTTAGGTTGAATGCACTGCCTGTTGTTCCTCAGCCATTTTTCGTGCGTTTTCGATGGCGCCATCAATGCCGCCAACCATGTAGAAAGCCTGCTCAGGGAGATCATCATGCTTGCCCTCAACTATCTCCTCAAATCCCCTGATTGTTTCGCTCAGAGGCACATAAACGCCAGCTTTTCCTGTGAATTGAGCCGCGACATGCATCGGCTGGCTCAGGAATCGCTGGATTCGTCGAGCACGTTTTACCGAGATTTTGTCCTCATCGGATAGTTCCTCCATTCCGAGAATCGCGATGATATCCTGCAAATCTTTATATTTCTGGAGGATTCTTTGTACTTCGCGTGCGATTCGGTAATGTCTTTCGCCAACTACGTTTGGATCGAGGATTCTGCTTGTCGATTCGAGGGGGTCAACCGCAGGATAGATTCCCATCTCGGTGATGGGACGCGACAGAACGGTGGTGGCATCGAGATGTGCGAACGATGTCGCGACAGCCGGATCGGTAAGGTCATCCGCGGGAACGTAAATTGCCTGCACAGATGTGATTGAACCTCGTTTTGTCGATGTGATTCTCTCTTGCAGCGCGCCCATCTCAGTTGCGAGGGTAGGCTGGTAACCGACCGCTGATGGCATTCGTCCGAGAAGAGCCGAAACCTCGCTTCCAGCCTGAACGAATCGGAATATGTTATCGATGAAAAGAAGAATATCAGCGCCTTCTCTATCACGGAAATACTCAGCCATCGTGAGACCGCTAAGACCGACTCTCAGACGAGCTCCCGGCGGTTCGTTCATTTGACCGAAGACAAGCACTGTGTTCTTGAGAACTCCGGATTCCTGCATCTCGAGCCAGAGATCGTTGCCTTCGCGAGTCCGTTCACCGACACCGGAGAAAACACTTTTCCCGCCGTGTTCTTTTGCGATGTTGTGTATTAGTTCCTGAATTATTACGGTCTTGCCGACTCCAGCACCGCCGAACAAACCGACTTTGCCACCCTTGGGATACGGTTCGAGAAGATCGACAACTTTAAGTCCGGTTTCGAAAATTTCGATATCGGTGGATTGTTCGGATAAAGGTGGAGCGGATTTATGAATGGGACTTCGCTCCTTGGTAACTACCTGTTCCCCGAGGTCGATTGTTTCACCGATGACATTGAATACACGTCCAAGACACTCATCACCGACCGGCATGGTTATCGGTCCACCGGTATCAATGACTTTCATACCTCGCACGAGTCCATCGGTGGAGCTCATGGCGACACATCGAGCGATATTGTTCCCGAGATGCTGCGCGACCTCGATAACGAGAATGTTCTTTTTTTCTTCATCCTTAATAATATGAAGCGCATTCAGAATCTCCGGAAGGTGTCCCGACGGGAAAGCGACATCAACCGTAGGACCGATTACTTGTAATACTTTTCCTATTGGTTTATCGTCTGGCAAATGTGTAATCTCCTTATAAGATACCCCGGCATCGCTGATTTGCTTTGTAATTCTGTTTTCATTTATGTTTCAACGCGATGCCGGGCTACGGTATATAATTCCCCGGCATCGCTGATTTGCTTTGTGATTCTGTTTCTATTTATGTTTCAACGCGATGCCGGGCTACGGTATATAATTCCCCGGCATCGCTCCGGTAGTAAGTTCAGAAACGGATTTTGTTCAGTCGCGATGCCGGGTTACAAAGGGTTATCCTTTCAAAGCTTCGGCACCGCCTACAATCTCACTCAGCTCTTTTGTAATCGCTGCCTGTCTCGCCTTATTGCGTGCGAGCGTCAGAGTATCTATCAACTCCGATGCGTTATCGGTCGCGTTGCGCATCGTGTTCATCCTGATTGAATGCTCGCTTGTAAATGAATGAGCCAAAGCCCGGAAAATTTTTATCCTCGCATATGCCGGTATTAGATTCATAAAAAGCATTTCCGGCGATGGTTCGAAAATATAATCTCGTTCGGTTTTATCCGATGTTTTATCCTCAATACCCGCGAGTGGAAGATACATCTCAACCTTTGGCACCTGTCTGACCGCATTCCGGTATTCAGTATAGATAATATAAATTCGGCTGACAGCACCGGTAACGAACAAGTCGTTAAGTTGATATGCGATTCTATTTAACTCGGCGATAGGCAGCGCCTGATTGAAATTAATCTCGGGTTCGATTAATCGTATGCGAGGATTCCTGATTCGCGCAAAAACATCATTGATTTTCTTTCCCACGGGAAGAATAAAAATCCTTTTACCGATTATATTTGTTTCGCTGAGTACTCGAGTCAGTTTAAGTGAACCGATGTAAGGGAAGTTAAGGCCGTTTTCGAATGACCAGAAACGTTTTACTGTATGGTCTGAAAAGCTTTCGATTATGTTAATCGTTATCTCAAAGTGAAGTTCTGAGCCTTCAGATGGTTTATATATTACCTGGCAACGATAAGCCCCGGCAGTTTCCAAAACCAGATCCTGACCTGAGCTGGCTCTAATGGTACCCCTTGCGTCAACCTGTCCTTTGAACGTGATTGTTTCATTCGATGGCGTTAAAATCGTAACTTCGATTTCACCCGGTGTGGGATCGAATTTTCTTTTCAAAGGGCTTTTTAATTCATCGTTTATGAATTTCCATGATTCCCGGAGAATATTCGTGGTGAAGCTTCCACAAAGTCCCTTGTCCGATCCGATAATGACGAGAAGAATATCGCCATCCTTCTCGCCTTTGCGCATCAATGGATGAACCATTCCGTTTTCGTTTGACTTAATAGACGCCATTAAGTTAGAGAAGACCATATCCATGCGTTCGAAATACGGTCGTGCGTGTTCGACTCTGTCCAGCGCCTTTTTCAGCTTGGTCGCAGCGACCATCTCCATCGCGCGGGTTATCTGACGGATTCCACCGACAGTTTTGATTCTTCTTTTTATAGCTCTTAGATTAGCCAATGGTTCTTATATCTCATAAACAGGCAGGATGCCTATGCTACAAAATAATCTGATATTTCATAAACAGGCAGGATGCCTATGCTACAAAATAATCCAATATTTTTAAACTCAATATTCAATCTTCTTATTGTGAATCTATATCTCAAACAGGCAGGATGCCTATGCTACAAAACAATCCGATATTTTTGAACTTAATATTCAATCTTCCCATTGTGAATCGTTATTCTGCTGGCGAGGAAACGATTCTTTCCTTTTGGATTCACCCCTTTAACCATGCATCCCATTTCAAGCACATCATACGGGTCTTTCAAATCGAAGTTAGGGATTTTCTCGATCAATCGAGGAAGGTTTATCGATACTTCAAATCCATTCCCTTGAAACGGAACCTCACCTTTTTCGATAAGTTCACTATTGAAGCTTAACGTGTAATATGCCTTGCCTTCGACGAGTGTATTTTCATCGAGGATGGCGTTCATCGTTATTGATTGGTCTGTGCCAATTTGTGAACCGCTCGGGATGCTCCATTCAAAGCGATTCGATCTGTCGTTTTGAACAACATAAAAAGGAAATGAAGCAATTTGCGAGCTTTTATTGGCTTCGGTTATTTCTTCAGGCTTTAAAACGCCCGGATAAAACGCGAAATCAACGATATATACACCCTCCTGCCAGAATAATATCGGTTCTTCAATCATCCTGGTTAGAATTCCACGTTCATCTGCAACACAATTGATGAATCGCTTCTCGCCGCTTAGCTCGGTCAATGTGATTCTGATGATTCCAGCAGTGGGAGGGAATATCATACATCTCGGAATGAAAGGTTTGTCTTTTTCGATTATCGCTCCGGGGAAAAAATTAAACGAATGCATGAACGGTGTTGCACGCTCTGTTGCCGGTATTACAAGATTCGATGAATTCAATAGAGTAATACGACTGTCTGACTTGGAGGCGATGGCTCCACTTGCGATGGTTCCATAATAAAGTTTATTGAGAGGGTAATCGCGAAGCACCAAAGAGCTATACAAATGGAAGAAATCTCCTTCCGTGGCTCCCCAAAAGCCTGTGAATGGATTCATTTCATCGGTCATGGAACCGCCATCTTTGACATTGAACATGGTTCGTCCATCGGATGAGCCCAAGGCGGAATATACGTACATTCGACGATCTATATTTTCCGGATACCAATGAGCGGGGAATCCTGACGCTGTTGAGAAAGGTTCACATCCGGATGAGCCATCTGAAAATTCAATAACTTTGTCGCTCGCGAGAATCCTCTGATTTTTTAATTCATCGGTCAGTAAAACATATAAATTCGGATCAAAAAACAAATTAGATTCAGGTGAGAACGCGATTATCGAATCATTGTTCGGAGGAATTGTTATCACATTGAGTGTTTCCGAATATCCTCGTCGTTGTTCGGAATTCTCGCCTCGCAACTTTAATAAATTACCGCCACCTGTAACAACACCTGCGAGTGTTTTTGCTCCCATGTATAGCGCGCCGTTTTTATCTTTGTATTCCGCGATAATATCCACCCGATATTCACCGGCTCTTGAAAAGCGAAGAAATTCAGGGATTGTCCATCGCTTTTTAATTTTCTCTCCCGATGGCGTATAAATTCCCCATTCGTTGCATGTCAGATTGTAATCGAAATCATCGATTTTACCCTTCTGCGACCATGGATTGAGAATTTTCTCGATTTTAATCTTCGCCGGCACCGGAGGGATTACTCTAAGCGAGATATCGATATTCTCTTCTTCTTTAAATGGGAAACCGGTAGGTAGCGTTGTAACAATATCAAGCTTATTCGCTATATAAACATCATAGATTCCTCCTCCTCCGATGATGAGGCCGTTTCTATCTTTGATAAATCCAGTGACTTCTATTTCATGTTTTCCATACTCGGAAAAAGCAAATGTGAATTTGTTATCACCCGTTGAAAGATACGAACCATCTAATCCTGTTATTTTTGCCTGCCCTAAATCAATTTTGTTACCTTTTGGTGTTTTGATTTTAATCGCGATTACTGCACTTGAGATATCAAGTGAAATTGGCGATTTGTTCTTATCGACAAGGGATGGAATTGATGGTTCAAGGCGATATTGGATTTGACCGCCTTCCGATTTCATTAGGGGAAGAATAGCGCGAGGCATAGAACGCGTACGATCTGTTACAGCGAATTCGCCATTATAGTGCTTTGGTAATATTCCTCCGCCGGGGACATACTCCGATAGCAGAGTCCATGGGATATGTGGTTGTTCGGGATTTCCCACAGGTGCCATTCCAAGTTGAAAATCGGTTCCTTCCTCGCTCAATAAATCCTCTGCGGCAGGATTTTCATTCCACAGCGTTTTGAATTCTTTATCATCGAGATTTGCTCCGATAAGCATGCTGAAGCGATACCATCCCGATGGCGTCTCCAGTGGAATCTGAAAATCAAATGAAAAATCGCCTTCGGTTACTCCCTGAGTGGATTTGATTTTCAGATCATCGGATGTAAGGGTGATAATCCGATTTATCGGATGACTTGTATTTCCGCCAAAAGCATTTGTGATTAATCCATTGGTGATGCCTTCGACCGGGA